>Ga0099826_10002902_pt1 | contig 11369 bp, 8 predicted proteins | sample Mtrugardesep15_FD_76830 | JGI IMG/M metagenome (GOLD analysis project Ga0099826, IMG submission 76830) | Root nodule microbial communities of legume samples collected from California, USA - M. trunc garden sep15 | ecosystem: Host-associated > Plants > Roots > Nodule | place: USA: California...
CTGAGATCGGCGGAAATCAGCCCGTTCTTGCTGAAGGCGATATCGCCGGCAGCGCCGAAACCGTCGCCATCGAGTGAGAAGTCGCTGATCGTCGTGCGCCCATCAGCCACTTCCATGGTCAAGGTGGCATTGGCGGGAATGCCGATACCCTTGCTCCAGCCGAGCCCGGGCAGAATGATCGACGCCTTGGTCAGATCAAGCCGGATGTCCTGGCGTTTTGGGTCAGCGCCGTCGATTTCAATCGCCGTCGTGCCGCCGAGGACCGTGGACAGTTCAGGGGCGAGCTTGGCGACCTGCGTCTCATTGAGGGTTGCCTTCAACGACAGTGTCGGTGCGATATCGCTCTTCTTGCGCACCGGCTCCGTCATCACGATGTCCATCGGCACGTCGTCCACGCGGCCCTTGCCCTCCAGTTTGAGCTGGCGGTCGTCCAACGTCATGAAGCCGTCGACAGCGGTCACCTTGTGGCCGGCGAAGGGCTTCGTCAGCGACAGGTTCTTCAGGTCGAGATCGGCAGTCCAGACCGGCGGCGGCGGGTTGTGGCTGGAAAGCAGGCCAACGGTGAGATTCGCGTGGGCTTTGACATCGCCGGTGAAATCTTCCGGTTTGAACTGCGTGTCCTTGAGCGCATTGATGGGTTTGAGTGTCGCAAGCTCGGCCACGGCATCGGCCGAACCTGAAACGTTCAACTCGAGATTTCCGAGTAACGGCTTGTCGTAAACGGCGGAAATGAGAAAGCGGCTGTTCTCCAGCGCAAGCGACCGGTTCGACGGGAAATAGGTTGTGCCTTGCTTGATGTCGACGGCCATCTTGCCGCCGACAAGGTCAAAATGCGCGTCCACATCGCGCAAGGGTGGAATGTCGCCGGTGGTATTGAGGCGCGTGTCATCGATGTCGAAACGGATCTGCATTTCGCTTTCGCCCAGCACCAGAGGGCAGCCGGGGCCGCACATCCGTCCCTGCGGGATGAAGATCGCGATTGAGCCATTGGTGACGGTGCCGCCGTAAAGATTGGACACGACCCAGTCGCGCGGCTTGTGCGCCATCCAGAACGGCCAGAGCTGCTTGACCGCCGTGGCCTCCATCTTCGGAATCTGTCCGCCGAAACTGATTTCCGGCGACCCCTGGCCGAACCGGATTTTCAGCGATCCCGCCATGTCTCCGAGCGGGCCCGTGACATAAAGCGCGGGAACATCAAGCTGTTTCGTCGCCGCCGTAAAATGCCCGTCCGCCTTCAGGCTGAAAGGAACTGGGGCCTCCCCCGAAGCTTCGGACGAAGCAACGCCATTGTCGATCCGCAACGAAAGACCGAAGCCGTCTTCCGTATCGCTGATTTCACCGGCGACCGGAATAATAGTCCGGCCGAGCTCCAGCCGCGAATTGTCGATGACGAGGGTGCTTTTTGCAAAGTCATAATGCGCATTGACGGTGCCTGCCGTGAAGGTCTGGGCTTCGCCGCCAATCCGAAGCGTGCCGTTGCCCATGCCGAGGGAAACGTCCAGGCGCGGCTCCTGCCCCTGCGTGGCCCGCCGGGCGACAATGTTGACGCCGGTCTTGACGTTCAGGCCCTCATGAAGATTGCCGTCGGGATCGTATTTTTCCAGGAACGGGCCGATATCGAAACCGTCGATGCGGGCCTCGAAGCCGTTGATCACACCGCCCGCGCCGGAGGTTTTGAGCGACACGCTGGCAATTTCACCGTTAAACAGCGTTTCGCCATCAAGCGAATAGCCGCCCTGCTGATCCGGCGTCAGCGACAATTCGCGCACTTCGATCGTACGCGGCTTGCCGAGTTCGCCTGGCGGCAGGTGAACCGAAACGCTGGAAATATCGATCTCCTCGGTTCCGCTGCTCAGGAAAGCCTGGGCGAGCTTGTCAAGCTGTCCGAAGGCGTCCTGCAATTGCTGCGGCACGGCGTCGAGCTTGATGCTGGTAAGATCGAACCCGTTACCCTTGGGCAAAAGCGCGGTATCGAGCTCCATCCCGTCAGCTTCGAGGCTTTGCACCGAGACGCGGCCGGTCAGAAGCGCAAGCGGATCGAGCGCCATGCCGATCGCCCGCGCCCGGCTCAGATGCTGGCCGGATTCCTTCTCGACGATATCCACGTCCTCGGCCACCAGCGCAAGGCGCAGCCCGGTGGAAAACCTGATCGCCGAAGAACCGATCCGCGCGCTGTAGTGTGGACCGAGCGCCTTTTCCAGCGCCTGCTGCGCCTGGCTGGAAAGCGTCGCATCGATCGATCCGGTCTCGACCGAAAGAATGATGCCGCCGATGGAGAGGAAGGCCAGCACGAAAAGCGCCGCGAAAATCTTGACGAAGGCCCGCACCATGGAGCGCGGCGCAGGGCAATGAACGATGATGGGATCTTCGGCCTGCGCCGAAGGAAGATCATGCAGCGCAATGATATCACGCTTGCCGAACTTGACCTTTTCACCCCTGACTTCAGCCATACGCCCTTGTTTGCCCTTGAATAGCTTTGTTTCGCCGCAACACCGGAGCGGATGGCGAAAAGTATAAGCGGTTTGCGTCTGGAATCCCGCTCTAATTCTTTAGCCCAGATCACGATTGAGATTTAAGATCGTTTCGACCTCAAATCTCAATCGTGATCTGGACGACGCGCGGTTTCGCTATATATCGAATGTGGCGACTTTCACTCAACATCCCGGCGAAAGAAAGGTAGATTATGACAGACTTGACGATTGGCGACACCGCTCCCGATTTTACTTTGCCCCGTAACGGTGAAGGGACGGTGACGTTGTCCAAACTGCAAGGCAAGGCCGTCATCCTCTATTTCTACCCGAAGGACGACACATCAGGCTGCACCGCCGAAGCCATCGACTTCAGCGCGCTGGGCGGCGAATTCGAGGCAGCCAACGCCGTCGTCATCGGCATTTCGCCCGACAGCGTCAAAAGTCACGACAAATTCGCGGCAAAACACGCTCTCTCCGTCATGCTGGCCTCCGATGAGGAGAAGAAGGTTGTGGAAGCCTATGGCGTCTGGAAGGAAAAAAGCATGTATGGCAAAAAATACATGGGTGTCGAACGCACCACCTTCCTCGTCGCGCCCGATGGAAAAATCGCGGAAGTCTGGAACAAGGTGAAGGTCGCGGGTCACGCGCAGGCCGTTCTTGAGGCCGTGAAGAAGCTCTGAGGGACCAACCCGTCGTGACGCCCCCGTTCAAGATCATTTCGCTCCGAGGCGGCGCGACGGATGCGATCGCGAGCGCCGATCTCGACAGAAAAACCGCGCTTGCGCAGGAAACGGCGACACGCTGGTTTGCGCGCCGCCTGTCGCTGCGCTCCCCGCTCGACGCGCCGCTGCCCGAACGCCCGGGCAGGCCCGAGAAGCCGGAACTCGTGCCGCCAACCGCTGTGGAACGCCGCTCGCTCCACAGCGTCAGGGGACGGATCGCGCTGCTGCATGCCATCGCCCATATCGAACTCAACGCCGTCGATCTCGCGCTCGATATCGTCGCGCGTTATGCCAGCGAACCGGTGCCGCATTCCTTTTTTGATGGCTGGATGCAGGTCGCCTTCGAAGAGGCCAAACATTTCCGGCTGGTGCGCGACCGCCTGAGAAGCCTCGGCGCCGACTATGGCGATCTGCCGGCCCATGACGGGCTCTGGCAGGCCGCCCACTCCACACGCAACGATCTCACCGCGCGGCTGGCGGTCGTGCCGCTCATCCTGGAAGCGCGCGGGCTGGACGTTACCCCTGCCCTGCAGGCCAGGATGCGAGAAACCGGCGACCTCGAAAGCGCCGCCGTTCTCGACATCATCTATAATGATGAAAAGGGCCATGTCGCCATCGGCGCGAAATGGTTCCGGTTCCTGTGCGCGCGGGAGAAGAAGGACCCGGCCGCAACCTTCAGGCAACTGGTGCGCGCCAATTTCCGCGGTCCGCTGAAACCGCCCTTCAACGACCTTGCCCGGGCCGAAGCCGGCCTGACACCTTCCTTTTACCGCGCGCTCACATCCGTCAGCCAATAGCTGACAAGGCTAAAAGACCTCTCCTGCAAAACTTCGTTAACCTTAACGAATTATGATTTCCCTTAAGAAATCGGCCAGTCCGGAGAGAGATTGTGACTGATACGGCGGAAAACCGGGTATTCGGCAAAAAGCGTGAGCCCCACGTGCTTATTCTCGCGCGCGGCGACAGGGTGCGGCACATGACCATCCGGCCGTGGATGGCGGCGCTTGCCGGCTGCACGATAGGCCTGTTTTCACTCGGCTATCTCGGCGCCACAAGCTATCTCATCTTGCGTGACGACCTGATCGGCGCGACCATGGCGCGCCAGACCCGCATGCAGAACGACTATGAAGACCGCATCGCGGCGCTGAGGGCCCAGGTGGACCGCGTCACGTCCCGGCAGCTGCTCGATCAGCAGGTCGTTGAAAAGAAAGTGGAAAAGCTGCTGGAACAGCAGGCGGCGCTGACCTCGCGACACGGCCGCATGAGTGAATTGCTGGAGCGCGCCGAAAATTCCGGCATCGCCGCCTCCCCGGCCGCGCCCTCGTCTCTTTCGAACGCCATGGCGCCGGAAAAACGCGCTGACCTTTCCGGCGGCCTTTCGGCCATTGAAAAGCTGATGGCGCCACGCAGGCCACAGACGGAAAAGTCCGCCACATCAGACAGACGCGCCGCCTATGTACCCGAAGCCGGCGAAACACCGTCCGACCGGGCCGATCGGGTGTTCTCCAAGGTGACACTGTCGCTGAAGGATATAGAGCGCCAGCAGATATCGCGCATAGCCAGACTGACCAGCGACGCCGAGGACAAGGCGAATGCGATGCAGGATATCATCCGGCAGGCCGGCCTGAAAATTGAGGAGAACGGCAACGACGACGTAGGCGGCCCCTATGCCGATCCCGAGCGCGGTGAAACCGATCCTTTCAACCTGTCGCTTACCAATCTCGACAATGCGCTGAACAGGCTCGACATCGTCAAGGAAACCGCAACCGCCCTGCCCTTCGGCAACCCGGCCCCCGGTCGGGCGATCACCAGCCGATTCGGCAACCGGATGGATCCGTTTCTCGGCAGACCGGCCCTTCATACCGGCATCGATTTTCGCGCCGAAACCGGCGCAGACGTCAAATCCACCGGCGCGGGCAAGGTGACGGTGGCGGAAAACTCAGGCGGCTACGGCAATATGGTCGAAATCGATCACGGCCAGGGCGTCTCGACGCGATTCGGCCATCTCTCCGCCATTCTGGTGAGAGCCGGCGACAAGGTCGAAGCAGGCGACGTCATCGGTCGCGCCGGCAGCACCGGTCGCTCCACCGGTCCGCATGTGCATTATGAGGTGCGCCGCAACGATACGCCTGTTGATCCCATGCGGTTCCTGATCGCTGGAACGGAACTCAAAACCTATTTAAAATAGCAGCACGATTTTAATGCTTTTTTTGCGCTTTTTACGATAAATCGCTGAAATCTGCACCAAAGGCCCAGAAGCCCCGCCCGAACCCCGCTGTTTCGCGCGCTTTCCCCGTTGTTTCCTTGACTTTCCGGCAATTTGGGCATATCCCCGCGCCAAGTCTTTGCAAGTGCCGCAGCGGCACGCAGGTGTTCTTACCGAACCAGAACGGAAAAAGTTCTTCCTTTGACAACATTCTCTGATCTTGGCCTGAGCCAAAAAGTTCTTTCCGCTATTGCAGATGCCGGCTACACAACGCCGACACCCATTCAGGCTGGCGCCATTCCGCCGGCGCTGGAAAAGCGTGATATCTGCGGTATCGCACAGACAGGCACGGGCAAAACCGCGTCCTTCGTTCTGCCGATGCTGACGTTGCTCGAAAAGGGCCGTGCGCGCGCCAGAATGCCGCGCACCCTGATCCTCGAGCCGACCCGCGAGCTTGCAGCACAGGTGGCGGAGAACTTCGAGAAATACGGCAAGAATCACAAGCTGAACGTCGCCCTTCTCATCGGCGGCGTTTCCTTCGAAGACCAGGACCGCAAGCTGGAGCGCGGCGCCGATGTGCTGATCTGCACGCCCGGCCGCCTTCTCGACCATTGCGAGCGCGGCAAGCTCCTGATGACCGGCGTTGAAATTCTCGTCATCGACGAAGCCGACCGCATGCTCGACATGGGCTTCATTCCCGATATCGAACGTATCGCCAAGATGATCCCCTTCACCCGGCAGACGCTGTTCTTCTCGGCCACCATGCCGCCGGAAATTCAGAAGCTTGCTGACCGGTTCCTTCAGAACCCGACCCGTATCGAAGTCGCCAAGCCGTCTTCCACGGCAAAGACCGTGACGCAGCGGATCGTCGCCGCGCACAACAAGGACTATGAGAAGCGCGCCGTATTGCGTGATCTCGTCCGCGCCGAGGAAGCCGAACTCAAGAACGCGATCATCTTCTGCAACCGCAAGAAGGATGTGGCCGACCTGTTCCGCTCGCTTGACCGCCACGGCTTTTCCGTGGGCGCGCTGCATGGCGACATGGACCAGCGTTCGCGCACCACGATGCTGCAGAACTTCCGCGACGGAAACCTCTCGCTGCTGGTCGCTTCCGACGTCGCAGCACGCGGGCTGGATATTCCCGATGTCAGCCACGTCTTTAACTTCGATGTTCCCATTCATGCCGAAGACTATGTCCACCGCATCGGCCGTACCGGTCGTGCGGGCCGTTCGGGCAAGGCCTTCACCCTCGTCACCAAGAGCGATGCGAAATATCTCGACGCGATCGAAAAGCTGATCGCCGAGAAGATCGAGTGGCTGAGCGGTGACCTGTCCTCACTCCCCGCGCCCATGGAAAGCTTCGAGAGCAATTCCAGCCGCCGGGGGCCCAAGGAACGTGGCGGCAGAGGTCGCGACAGGAACCGTCGCGATGCACCCGCATCGCCGGTCGAAAACATCAATCAGGATGCACAGTCCGCTGTGGATACGGACATTGCGGCTCACGGAGAAGACAAGGTGAAGGCAGAACGCAGACCGGAAAAGACCCCGCGCAATTCCGAGCGCAACAGCCGGAACCAGCCGCACGCCAACGACGACAACCGCGACCGCCGCCGCCATTATCGCGACCATGACGATGGCCCGACACCGGTTGGTTTCGGCGACGACATTCCCGCCTTCATGCTGATCGTGGCCAACGCCAAGGCTTGACCAGCGCAATGGACAATATGACATCAACCATCAAGCCCGGCCTCGATTTTCCGGGCGTTGGTGTCGGCCTTGTCATATTGCGTGACGAGCGCGTACTTTTGTGCCGGCGCTTAAAGGCGCCGGAAGCCGGATACTGGAGTATTCCGGGCGGCAAGGTCGATCACCTTGAAACATCCCTCGCCGCGGCACGCCGCGAGGCCGAAGAAGAAACCGGCCTTCAGATCGGCGACGTCGAATTTCTCTGCCATAGCGAATTTATCGATACGCAAGACCGCCACCACTGGGTTTCGCTGATCTTCGTTACCCGCGATGCGCAGGGTGAGCCGGCATTGACCGAACCAGACAAGCTTTCCGCTATCGGCTGGTTCGATCCGGATGAACTTCCCGAACCCATCTCCGCCTTTGCCAGGGACGCCTTGGCCGCCCTGAAGTAAGGCCGCACAAGCGGCCAACCGAACCCGCCTGCAGGCAGCAAGGGCGTTCGACGGGCAATTTCACACAGTCATACGAACTATACGCCGGAGTCGGATTTACCCTCTCCGCGCTATATCTTTTCCAGAAATACAAAAATGAAAGAACGTCTTTGCGCCGGGCTTTCGGAATTCAATTTTAAATTGCTTAAATTAGCTTCATGTAAAAAACCGCCCCAGTTGCCTGAAGCGGTTTATACGTAATGAAAAAAATAGAATATAGAATGTAATATAGTCTGGCAGTGCTTATAATCGGAACACTTTCCGAGGCCTGTTACAGCCAATTTCAGTCGTCCCCTGAAACAATTACATCTAAGCTAATCATTTACTTTCCGTCAAGCAAATCTTCTCGCAAATGCGAAAAAAACATGGCGTAAAAGCGGGGAATAATTGGAAGGATTATATATTCGTCATATATATCAATAAATTATGCAATTGATAATAAAATGTGCATGTTTTTGTGCTGCACTCTGAAAAGCATAAACCTAGCTCAGTCTTTTCTAAACTGTGCTTATACGCGGCACATGTAATAGATTTATGAAGTAACGCAACTCACGGCAGGAACACGAAATACCTCCTCGTCCAGTCGGCGCAAAGGAGGAACAACTTCACCGCAAGAACAGCCGCGCCGTGAGACCGGTCGCGCGCAATTGCACCGAATGCAAACAATCAAAAGTTGTCTCACTGCTACGAGCCCTCGAATCGGGCAACTTCCGATCAAAACCGCCGCCCTGCGGATGGCGATATGCGATTAAGATGAAACCGCAGCGATTTTTCCTTTGGAAAACCGGTTGTTGCCGATAAACATCAAGCCGGGACAACAGGATTTCTATCGCGTCATGCTTTCACTTCGCCTGCTAACGATCATCGCCGGTTTTGCCTTCGCGGGCTCAGCAAGCGCGGCATCGATTGGCATTGTTGCCCCCCAGAACGGTCCTTACGAGCTTCTGGGCCAGCAGGTGCGGCAGGGGGCGAAGGCGGCGGCGGCCAAGCTCGGGCTTGATGTCGTGGAAATCCACGAGAGCTGCGAAGACGGCAGCGGCGGCGCGATTGCCGATGGCCTCGTGGCCGCCAAGGTCAGCGCCGCGATCGGGTTTTTATGCACGGAAACGCTTCAGGGCGTTCTGCCACCATTGAAAGCGGCCGCCATTCCCGCGATCACGCTTTCCAGCCGCGCGCCGATCCTGATGGAAGATGCGCTGAAATACGGCTGGCCGCTCTTCCGCCTCGCCCCATCAGACCGGGCCGAATCGGACAGGATCGCCGAAATCATCCTGCGCGACTGGAAGGGACACTCCATCGGACTTGTGGATGACGGCACGATCTATAGCCGCGAGCTGGTGGACCGCATCCGCTCGGCGCTCGAGGAAAACGGCCTCAAACCCACCTTCACCGATACGATGCGGCCCAACCAGGAACAGCAGGTGGCGCTTGTGCGCCGGCTGGCGCGCACCGGCATCTCCCATGTCTTCGTGGGCGCAGAGCGCAACGACGTCGCGATCATCGCCCGGGATGCCGCATCCGAAAACCTTCCCTTGACCATCATGGGCGGCGACGCCATGAACGCCGCCAACAACCCGGTTCCCCTGGTCGCGAATGTGCTGGCCGTCACGCGCCCGGCCTATGACGCCCTACCCTCCGCCCAAGCCATCGCCGGCGAATTGCGGGGCGCAGGCATCGAACCTGAGGGTTATATCCTGCCCGCTTATGCCGCGGCCGAACTCACCGCCGCCCTTGCAGAGGCAGTGCAGGCGCAGTCGAAACCCGGGCCGGAAATATTGGCTGGCGGCACCGTCTTCAAAACCGTCATCGGCGATCTCGGCTTCAACCCGTCACACGACCTTTCCGACAATCCCTATCGCCTGCAGCGCTGGAACGGCCAGCGTTTCGAACCGGCGGACAAGGCGGAAAGACAATAGGCAACGCGGCAGCAACGGAAATTCGATGAAACGCGGCTGAAAACCGCCGGCAACCGCGCGGCCAGCCGTTTCAAACCCGGATACTTGATGTTAAAGGCAGCTTACGCAACGCGTCGAGAGGAGTTTGCCCCATGTCCCTGCCCATCCGCATAGCCCCTTCCATTCTGGCTGCCAATTTCGCCAAGCTCGGACAGGAAGTCGCCGATGTCACGGAAGCAGGCGCGGACTGGATCCATCTCGATGTGATGGATGGCCATTTCGTCCCCAATATTTCCTTCGGCCCTGATGTCATCAAGGCGCTGCGCCCGCACAGCATGGCGTTCTTCGACTGCCATCTGATGATCGCACCCGTTGATCCCTATCTCGAAGCCTTCGCCAAGGCCGGCTGTGACAGCATCACCGTGCATGCGGAAGCAGGGCCTCACCTGCACCGCTCGCTGCAGACGATCCGCGGGCTCGGCAGGAAGGCCGGCGTGACGCTGAACCCCGCCACGCCGCTTTCGGTTATCGAGAACGTGCTTGATGATGTCGATCTCGTCCTGATCATGAGCGGCAAGCCCGGTTTCGGCGGGCAGAAGTTCATTCCGGCCATGCTCGACAAGATCCGCGCGGCAAAGGCAATGATCGGCGACCGGCCGATCGAACTGGAAGTGGATGGCGGCGTGACGGCGGAAACCGCAGGCGCAATCGTTGCCGCCGGTGCGAACGCGCTGGTAGCCGGCTCGGCCGTCTTCAAGGGCGATGGCGTCGCCGACTACCGCAAGACCGTCGCTCAGCTGCGCGCGGCGGCGGAAGCCCGACGGACGTAACCCGCCGCCGCTGAATGCGGACAGGCCGCGGGCGGCACAGCAAGGCGTTGGGGGATTTTCATGGAAAGCGACAGCCGGGGTTTCCGTGACACGGCTTCGGCAGCGCTGTTTACGCTGCTCGGCGCGTTTGTCTGGGCCCTCTGCTCAGCCGCGGCCGCCGCCATCGGCCTCTATGTCAGGAACCGGCTGGAAACCGACCATGCCGCCGACATCGTCATGCTTTTCTTTGCGGGCGGTCTTTTCGGCTGGCTGCTGGCCATGGCGGCGCTGCACTTCCTACCTGCTTCCACGGCCCTGCCGCTGCGTTTTGCGGCGGCCTGTCTTGCCATCGCTTTTTTCACGCTGGCAGTTGCAGCGACATTGTTCGCTTTCGAGTACCGTATTTTCTATGCGCAATGGCACGCGCCGGCATTCTCCCGCATCTGGTTTTTCCAGCAGCTCTTCACATCGCTCGGCGCGATTTACCAGTTCTGCATTCTCGGCCTTGGCTTATATTTTCCCTTTGCCATCGTTCCGCTCCTGCCTGCGGGCGCAATCCTCTGCCGACGTGCGCAATGAGCAACAGAGGCATGTAGCTTGATAGATTGAGATTACCGGAACACTTTGCTAAACGGGCAGCAAAATTCCTCCACAAAGAAAGTCATTGCCATGATCCCTCGTTACTCCCGGCCGGAAATGGTCGCCATCTGGTCGCCGGAAACAAAGTTCCGCATCTGGTTCGAGATCGAGGCATATGCCTGTGACGCACTTGCCGAACTCGGCGTTATCCCGAAGTCCGCTGCCCAGACCATCTGGGAAAAGGGCGGCAGCGCCACCTTCGACGTCGCCCGCATCGATGAAATCGAAGCCGTCACCAAGCATGACGTCATCGCCTTCCTCACCCATCTTGCCGAATTTGTCGGTCCCGACAGCCGTTTCGTGCATCAGGGCATGACCTCGTCGGACGTGCTCGATACCACGCTCAACATCCAGCTCGTGCGCGCCGCCGATCTGCTGCTCGCCGATATGGACCGGGTGCTCACCGCGCTGAAGACCCGCGCCTTCGAACACAAGAATACGGTGCGC
>Ga0099826_10002903_pt1 | contig 11366 bp, 3 predicted proteins | sample Mtrugardesep15_FD_76830 | JGI IMG/M metagenome (GOLD analysis project Ga0099826, IMG submission 76830) | Root nodule microbial communities of legume samples collected from California, USA - M. trunc garden sep15 | ecosystem: Host-associated > Plants > Roots > Nodule | place: USA: California...
AAGCACTCTCCCAACAGGCCCTGCTGCAGCACTACAACCAGCCCCAAGAGAAAAATGCATGCGACTGCAGAATGTCTTCACAGCTTTTGTATCATGAAGAACAACTATAAAATCCATAAGCTCACCACCAATCTGGAAATACACGATAAATTCATATTTATCACTCAATAATGATTGTCTTTTGTCTAACCAAGCTAACACAATCATGTACCCTCAGACAGCATTTATATTCTCTATTGACTTCCTACTAGAATATTCAAATTTGACTCATCGATGGCTCAGAAATGATTGCTACCAATGCAAAAGAGTTCCATACAAATAAGGACACGTAAAGAACATTCATGCCGATCAAAATTCGGAATTCAAGAAAAGAACAAATTATAAACGCATGCAAATTTTAAAATGGAACCACCTCTATTGGTTATATTATTTCACCATTTTTTCAATTAAAACAACAAAGTGAGCATAACATAACCATAGTGATATTATTTTACACATGAACTAAACCCATGTACAATCTCCGTACCTGAGCACCCCATCCTAAACCCAAGGAGCATATAGCTGATGGTGCAGACCATGATCCGTCATATCTTCGAGCTACAACCAAACCAGTACCCACTTTGTAAGAGACCAGTGCACCAGCTTTGACAACTGTTAAAATTGCTAGACCTTGGGCACTTTTGAGGACAGATAAAGGAATAGACCTCTCAGGATTTGATTTGGCCACCTGCCAATATAGAAATTGTTTCAAATAAAAGCAGTAAAGACTCACATTGCCACAACATATCATACCTAGAAACTTGATGAATAAACTAGTAAAGCGGTCGATGCGGAAATTATAATCCAACCCTATGATGCACATATATGATACGTATCCGACACGTCGTCGTTTAGAAAATATAGGATACATATATAAAAATTCCTATGATCAAGGCGCCAAAAAAATATACAAATAAGACTAATTGAAACAGTATAGAAATTAAAAATAGAAGAAGAAAAAAAATAAAAACTTCAAAATAGAAGGCTCTTCAAGATGCCCCAACGTTGAAAAGTTTCCAAACCAATACTACTAAAATAGTATTACCGAGATATAATGCACAAATACTTGTTAGTAGTTCACAATATTAGAAAACACGCTCAAACACAACAAAATAGAATCAATGAAAGCAGTTTAACATACACAAGATTTAAAAAAGGAAAGTCACTTGCTTAATGAAAACTGTAATGGAAATTATAAAATCAAGCTGGCAAACCTGACAGTAGTTTCTCAATGTATTGGATGCTTTGTATATCTCATGCTCCATAGATATACCAATAGGGAGATTAAGCCACCCTCTAGCACAAGTCCAATCCATGACATCATGCTTAGCTGCCTGCACAGCATTGCTTATGGTGTTGATAAGAACGCCTTGTAAAGGATCAAGCCTATCATAGCAGGAATCACAGACCCTCTGAGGATTCCTTTCCCTGAACCTCACAGGCAATAAACACCGTCCCTTCGTACATATTCGACAGAAAATCCCTCCACAAAACCGACAATGATGTCTTCCCCGTGTAAGTGCAGTAAACAGAGCAGCACACTGCATACAAGCAGTAGTAGAACTATCAGGAAGCCACTCAGGTGGCTCAGCTTCAAGGACCTCCTTATAGGAGCTGTATTCAGCTCCATTTGGCAGACAAAGTGGTGGTGCACTCGGCGTGTAAACAGAAGCATTAAGCAAATCATCTCCATTCTTTCCGGCACCAAGAAACGATACATTCGAACTCGGTAACTGCTCATTTACATCAATTTTCGGAGCCTTGTTTTGTCCGGTCAATATAGAAAAAATCCCAGATAGCACATTCTTCAAATTCACCTCAGGAGGCATATTCGAACGGGCAATACCACCGCGAGCCTCTTCATTTGAGTCATAACCTCCATCAAACAATTCATCCTCCTCATAAGGAAACTGATATGAATCATATGAAATGTCTTGGTTCGTGGTGCCAATGGCAGACTCGGGCTCAGGCTCAGACCATGTAGACTGAACGTGGGGATTTATAGCATCAAAACCAAAGTGAGTTTTCTCTTTTTCTAGCTTAGAAAGTGAAGAGTACGCAATTCTACCTTCAGAGGATGCCATTCAATAACAAAACTACACAACTGCACCTATTTAGCTAAACTTGGCAATCCAAAACTGCAACAAAAGTCGTAAATTTACAATCTTTATTCAAAACGGTATGAGGAGGATATATCAAATATCAAATCACGTAAACGATAATAAGAGTTTTATTTTATCCAAATAGGAAGAAAAAAATGAACTTTGGCGAAAAAATTAATGGAAAATAATAAATTGAGCAACGAATTGCATGCAGTAGAATTAATTGTGCAATGATAAAACGATAAATTATGAAAATAGCTGGTGGGGTGTGAAATTAGGGTTTTATAGTCAAACGAAAAGGGGGTAAACGTGAAGGGCGATAATACCGACCTTTAATAAGAAGGGTTTTCTAGCTGCGAAGATTGATTGAGATGAAGCGGATTGAGAATCGAAAGGGAGGAAGACGATGATGATGAAAGAGAAGAAACGTTGGTGTTGATTTAGGATTATCGATAACTTGATTAAGCTGCAATTACTACCTGCAAACGGCGTCGTTTACAAGAAAACACGTGCTTCCTTAACTCGTTGAATATAAGTGCAATATATTTTATAAAAAATAACTACTTCTACTTTATATTTAAATAGTAATAGTAAAATAAAATTTAATTTTAAAAATAGAAAGTTCAACGGTGGTGGACGGACATTCCAAAACAATTTTGCACCTATTATTAATTATAACATTTAAAATTATTACGTCAATTAATATTTTTAATTTAAATGACAATTTTAAATGTTTTGATTGGTTGTGTGTGCATAATTGTTTTGAATTGTCGATCCATCGTTAAACTCAAAAATAATGTATGTGTTAAAATATTTTACACGTGCATTCAAATATGTGCAGTCATATTTTTTTCTATATGTCTATTAACTACTAATAATTTATTATTGATAATACATATCAAGATCCCCCCAATGAAAAAATACATATCAAAGTTAAATTCAAGTCCCCCATGAAAAAATACATATCAAAGTCAAATTCAAGTTGTCTTGTGCATAGCTATCATCAATATTTTAATCTTTTGTTGAGAATATCTCAAACTTCTTCGTCAGTTTTTGCTTCTTTGGCTGATTTGTTTCCTCGCGATGTGTATGTAGTGTGTGTTCACACTTTTAATAGTGAGATAATCTTTTACTCTTTCGTTTTCTTGCATACTCCATGCAAGGGATGAGAATAGATAAGCCTTGGCATTCAAGAGTACTTTATCTTGTTATGCTCTTGCATAAGTATCTTATGGCTTCTCGACTTGAGATTGATCTTCTTGGATAACCATTGAAACGTAAACAGCATTGACGAGTACACTTTGTAGTCTTGTATTATGATATTTAAGATACAATTGCCTTTTTTATTTCCATAAGCTATAATTTAATGCACCGGAGAATAATGGTCTTGTTGAAAAACCTTCATTTGTAATAAAGCATATTGGTGGAAAATTTAGGTGCCCAGGCTTTTAAAGCATTGGTCTGGTGCCACTTGAAGTAAAAATGTCAGTCACAGAAAAAGAGTTCAAATTGTGGCCCTTTGACAATCATGGTTGCTTCTCAGCTTTGAGAAAAGATCCAAATTTACTAATCTAAAGTATGTATAAAAATGAATTTGATACTTAGGTATATTGGATGAATGTGTTTTCTTATGAACTATCAAATAAATGAGACAAGGGATAAAAAACATGACATGATGATTTCATCATAACTAGGTTAGTCCAAACCCTAAAACTATGAGATTATCAAATATGTTGTTTGATAGACCTTCTTAAATACTACATTTTCTCTCTCTCTCTCTCTCTCTCTCTTCTTTTTTCGGTATACCTAACCATACAAATCTTAAGATGTCCTACAATCTCGCGATCCACCTTTAAAACCATAAAGATTATTGTGACGTCTTATCAACTAATTAGAATATTTAGTTGTGATTTTGATCTGATTGTGATCACTTAGATCTCACAATGACCTTGCTATCGTGTTCTTAACTTTTCGAATACATTTTAAATAATGTGCCAAAAATGTAGTGTAGGCTTGCATGTATTTTAGATCGTTATCTAATGTTTTATAATGAATCTGAAACTGATATGTGATTCTTACCTTTTACAAGCAATTTGGTCTTTTTGCTTATGATCTTTTTCATATATGATGACTCTTGTTGCATAAGTGTTTTTGAGAGATGCAGATGAGAGTTATATGTCTCATTTGAACGATGGTTCTCTTTATATGATTCTTACCTTTTACAAGCAATTTGGCCTTTTTGCTTATGATCTTTTTCATATATGACGACTCTTGTTGCATAAGTGTTTTTGAGATATGCAGGTGAGAGTTATATGCCTCGTTTGAACGATGGTTCTCTTTATATAGGTCTTTTGTGGTAAGCGAGGATACAACTGTTATAAAACTAGATGTTACCCTTGCCCTTTTATGTTTTGCCTCGATGACCAAGTTTATCCAAGAGCTAGTTGATGTGCCTTGTGTTTTGCTTCTCAAGTTTTTTTTCCCATGAAATTAGCCATGATTGTTTGTTTATCTCAACATGGAGTCCTTATAATCAACCGTGTTTCTTTTGATACATGTGTATTTTTAATATCATGCTTTAAAGAACACTCAAAAATCAAACTTGTTAGAAAAAAAAAATACATGTCAAAATCAACCTGATATATGTGTTGAATCAAGCTTGTTATCATCAAAACATCAACTTACAAAGGACTGTGTCATATTTTCCTCAACGTGCGAACATCAAAAAGGACAATGTGTTGCATCAATTACACTTCAACATTAGCCTTACACTAATGTGCCTATATGATGATCGGGCAACACCCCAAGCGATCTACCGTTCATTTTATTGTTGAACTGACATATATAGAGTTGCTCAAAATAATCCCCTAAGCATGGGAAAAGAAAATGTCATTTATAATGAAAAATTATGGGTCGTAGATCTTGCAGGGTAGACAAAATTTATATGATGAAGTGATTGTAAGACAGAGTCAATGAGAGCACAATACCTTTGTAAATGGTAAACGATTGAGGGTAAATGACTATTGTTATAAATTAAAGTCACAGACTCAATGAAATCGGGATGGATCAAGAAAATGCAAAAGTGAAAAAGAATCCATTGAACAATGGGTTATTGGAGGTTCCTTCGACTTACAGAGATTTGCAATTAGATAATGTTGAAAAAATACATGTTTATTGTAGCAAGACAACAAAATAACAGGGATTGGAAAAACATTTGTGGGTAAACCAATGCTTGTTTGATATATGCAAATAAGGAGTTGGGGTTTAAAATACATGAAAATAAAGTTGTGGTAGAGAATATAAAATTAAGCGCAACTCAACTAGATACGAGGAAGCATTTGAATAATCTTACGAGTCAATTTAGTGATCAAGACGTGAAGTACGACTGACTAAAGGAGACTCGTACCATTACACAAGGTATTCTCACTCCTGAGAGATGTTTCTTGAGTGTTGAAAGTTAAACGGGGTGGTTTGGAAAATACATAACAAAACAAGAATACAATCAAAAGTACATTGAAGGAGTGCTTCGAAGATCAAACATAACTTTTATCCGAAAATGGATAATGGGAAGTGTTCATGAGTATGTTGACAATGTATGGTATAACGTTTTCAAACGTTGATAATGTCATTAGTTTACCGAAGATGAATGCCTTCGTAAATGAAAGTGCAAAGGGGAAAACACGGTGACAAATCTCAATTATACCGCTTTTCGACACTTCAAATTACCATTTTTAAAAAAAAATAAAAAACACTTCAAATTATCATTTATGTGTGAATTTCACTGCTAAACTCATTAAACGAAAATAAATAAAAATAATCATATTATAATAATTTTTTTTTTGACAGGTAATCATATTATAATATATTCCCTAAAAAAATCATTTTGTAATATAATTATTTTCATAAGTATATTTTTTTTTTTGGTCATCATTTTCGTAAGCATTTATAACTTTTTTTTACTAGGAACCAACATTTTTAATTTGTTTGTGAAAAACAAGTATATTCTTTTTGAGTATGAAAATAACCTTTTTTGAAGAACCAAACATTTGTAATCTGTTTGTGAAAAATGAGTATAATTTTTTGAGTACGAAAAATTAGAGTATTTATTTATAGCATATTCATATTCATGTTTAAATATCAATTAATGTTTTTTTAACAAATTATTTGTTTTTTTTTTCCTTAAAAAAACAAATAATTTTTCCTTATTTAATTTGTTCAATCTAAATTTTGCAACACATTTTTTTTGTTGGTGAGAGAAACATATTAGAGATTTTTCATTTTACTTTTTAGGGATATTCTTTTATTCTTGTTTCTTATCAAAATAATTGTACTGCAATAATTTTGACATTTCCCATAGATTTTTTTTTGAAGAAGACATCGCCATCAGATATGTATCTCTGTTTTTTCATAATTTTTAAAGTGTGGACGTTGAACTTTTATTTTCTACCATTTTTTTATTCGTTTATTTAAAGTTGATATCATGGTTTTGATTTGTTTCCCTTGGTTCTGAGAGCTCTCCCCTTTGTTGAAAGAATTTTTTCAATTAAATATAATTTAAGGTGATGTCTACTTCTTAAAATATTATGATGATAAAATAAAAAATATTATATTTTTAAACTCATCAGTAGGCATCTCAATGCCTTAGAGACACTTTTTATGAGACTAATTCTCAATATTGAGACATCTGATTATTATTTTTACAAAGACAACCTAAAAACCAAACTAAATTTTTTTTATCTTCTATTTTTGATCAGATAGTCCGGTAACTATAAATTAGTGGGGTGTTTTAGTTTTGAATCTCAACCTCAACATATTACAATACATTGTCCATGTCAATTGAAGTAAGTTTGATCCCCGTGAGCTTAACTCAATTGATAGGGATATTACATATTATATGCAGAGGTTGGGGTTCGAACCATGGACACTCCATCTCTCTACAATTTAATTGTATGAGCTCTAGTCAATAGAATAAGTCACTAGGATACTTGACAAATTTTTTTTCAGGGAGACAATGAAACTCAAATTATACTTGCAATAATCACATTGCCAACTATTCCAATACTCTTGTAAAAGAAATAAAATTTCTTCCAATACTACATTGGTTAAGTTTTTTTTTTTTGAACTGCATACACTTTCTTCGTGCTATTATAAGCCTCACATTTAATTAGGAAAAACTATATAATTTTTTTTTTATAAAAAAATACTATATAATTTTTATTTGATAATAATAGGAGATACTGTATAAGAGGAAGGATAATAACAATATCTTGTTTTTGGTATAAACTGAATATCTTTCGTGTGCAATTGAGACTGACCTATATATTGTTTTTGGTGTAAGTTAAATATTTTTTTCCTAAAATTTTCAAGACTAATATATTAAGTCAATTAAAAACGTGATAAGTACATCGACTTTTATTTTATTGTTTTGAAAGGTTTTTTTTTTCTTTCTTTCTTCACGTTAATATCATAAAACAACAGAGTAAACATGTTTACGAATATGACTATACTCAAGTATTGAAAATACCCATGTCACTATATCTGAAATATTAACGACGCCAAAGTCATTGTTTGAATCTGCATTTGCTAAAAATTAATATTTCAACTTAAATGAAATAAACATCATACTAAGACGAGAAATAAAAAACGCACCACACTAAGATGAGAAATAAAAAAACAGAGTCGTTCAAAGAAGACGAAATCACAACAAACAAATGTAATAAGATTTAAAATACACGGAAATAATTTTTTTAACTAAAAAAAGAAAGAAAAACCATTTAGAGTGATTTTAGATCAAAATTAACCATAAATCACTCATATTCGATACATAAAAAAGAGTAATAAATTCATTTATAAATTTATAGAAAATCTTGTATTTAAGAACAATTTTTTTTTATAAAGTATTATAAAAAGAGACGGAGGGTGTAATTAAATATTAATGTAGTAATAATTATCATAACGACACAATAAAAATTATTGATTTCATTTTTTATATAAAAACATGTACTTGGGAAATACAATTAAAAAATACTCCCTCCGTTTGGCCTTCTTATGTACCAAAAAAAGAAAAAAAATTAACTATTCGTTATTTAGAAAATGATTAATATTATTGATTTTGATCGTAAAATGTGTATTATTTATTAAAACATCCTTATTAATTATGGTTAGTGAAATAATTATAGAAGATTGAAATGTAATAATCAAGAGTATCTCAGTGGAAAAAATATAGTAAATGTTGTATTGATATTGTAAAAAAGACAAATAATATGAGACAATTTTTATTTTATTTTTATAACTGTGAGACAATTTTTTTTTAAAAAAAGATGATATCTATTATAAGATAGAGAGAGTAATTAATAATTAATATCACATTTTAAGAATTGAAAATAAATTTCATCTTGACATAGTAGTAAGTAATTTTGTAAATGTGACACTGACACACATAGATTTTTTTTTGTTTGTTAAGGGACACACATAAAAATAAAAAATAGTAAAATAAAAAAGAATGAATTATTAGTACGGTGTTGTTAGACCCGTGGTTCCTTCCAAACCTTTTTGTTCTCGAATCTCCCAAACCCAATCCCTCTTCTTCTTCTCCTTCGATCTTCTCTATCAATTCAACCCTAATCTAAATATTCAATTTTCAATTTTAGGTTTTTCTCTACGCATCTACCAATAAACAATAACCAATTCCATTCAACAACAAAAAAATTCAATTTTTCCTTCTGGGATTCCGAATTTTTGATTTGTGTTTGTCCAAGCTCAAGTAAGAATTAGTGGGTCGTTGTTGTTTTTTGAAGATATTAGATACAAGTGATGATTTTGGTGATTATTCGGAGAAAGATCAATGAAGAATTATGAATCTGTGGTTTTGAGAAAATAATATGTTGTATTTGAAGCAACCAAGGTTGATTATGAGTGTTTTGCATTGTGAATTGTGGTGATTTTGTTTGTTGCATGCTGTTTTGGTAGTTTCCCTTGAGCCACCAGAGAGAGGGAGGCTCGGGGGATCTCAACAATATTATCATACCATAGCATAGCATAGTTACGATGGCTTCTTCAGACAATTTTGAACCTTCTTCTCTCTCTCATCAATCAACAACACCTCCTTCTAATCTCTGTATGCAGAAGTTTAGGCTTTATGAAACTCGATCGGTAATACTCTTTTCTCAGTTTTTTATTTATTTTAGTAAGATCTCTTTGATTTTGACATGTGATTAACTTGTTTTGTGTTGTAGAAAAATCTATGTGAATGATTTTAATGTTTACTGTTGGTCAAAGTGTGTTATCAATGTTCTTATTTATACATGTTGATTGAAGACATGTTTAGTTTTTATTATACTAGTTTTATGTCACTTATCAGCTCAAATTGGCTCTTATTTTAATGTTGCAATGTGGAGTGTTTTTAGATGAAACATGGTGGACTGAATTATATGATTTGAACATCATTACATTCATTATTTTACAATTATATGAATTTGTTTGATGTAGTAGAAAGAACTACTTAACTTTGTTGCCTCGTGTTTTGTTTAAGTTCTAATTGTATTTCATTCCTAGTAGAAAGAACTACATAAATTTGTTTCCTTGTGTTTTGTTCGAATTCTAATTATATTGCATCCATTTTGCCTTTTTGAAATGCATCGGAATGAAATTATCATGTCCCTGAATTAGAGCATCTATCGGATGCTTCATAGTCCATTGTTAACCTTGAAGTGGGGTTTGTCATTTATCTTGACTTTGGTGGGTCTTCACCAGCCTCTCTTCATGCTTAAGATGCCTGGCTTTAAATTATTATCCCTTTCAATTAGATTGCACAAGGTCCCTGTCTAATCTACTATGCATATTAAATATGGATCCCATGTGGAAAATTTAGTTTGAAGCTTTGGATGGCTTTTGGAGTTGCAGTAATAGTCTTACATGTATTTTAATTGAAATATAATTGCCTTATGCTTCCTTCTTTTTTGTGCAACAGAACTTTTACATGATAGGGAGGGACAAGAGTAGGACATATTGGAGGGTACTTAAGATTGACCGGCTAGATCCTTCAGAGCTAAATGTACGAGAAGATTCCACCACATATACAGAAAGGGAATGTTCTGATCTTTTGAGGCGGATACATGAGGGGAACAAAGCAACTGGTGGACTGAAATTTATTACAACTTGTTATGGAATTGTTGGTATGTAAATCCATAAATCCTTCTTTCGTTGCATATCGAAAATTTATCAGTTGTTACCTTCAAATGTTTTACGTGTTATTCTGATTTTAGGGTTCATCAAATTTCTGGGGCCTTACTACATGCTACTTATCACGAAAAGAAGGCAAATTGGTGCAATCTGCGGTCACACAGTATATGCTATCTCAAAGACTGAGATGATTCCGTTGCCGAATTCTTCTGTTCGGTCTAACATCATCAATTCTAAAAATGAAAACAGGTCTTTACAACCTCAATGTGTCAAATTTTATTGCTCAATACATATCTGATTTTTTAATTAATTATATTACTTCTTTCATTAATTTTTTAGGTACAAGAAGCTTCTATGCACAGTTGACCTTACGAAGGACTTCTTTTTCAGCTATTCATACCAAATTATGCGTGGTCTTCAAAGGAACATGTGTGACACTGAGACAGGCCATGTCCTTTACGAGACCATGTTTGTCTGGAATGAATTCTTAACCCGAGGAATTAGGAATCACCTTCAGAATACTACTTGGACAGTTGCACTAGTTTATGGCTTCTTTAAACAGGTGAATATAGATTTCTGCTCTTGAAATTCCTTTGGATATTGTATTATTTTTTGTAGACTTTACTTTTATCCCCTGCTCAACTCAAGTAGTTTTGATAACCTGCAACTGAATATCTGATGTCTATTGGTGACGTCATCAGGACACACTTGAGATATCTGGACGGGAGTTCATACTGACGCTCATTGCGAGAAGATCACGCCATTATGCTGGCACTAGGTTTGTAAATTTCATCGTATTTTCTTTCCACATGGATTATGTGTCAAGCCATTTTCTGATGCATGCTCCATTTGGTTACTAGTATCCGACTATGTGCAATCTTTGCTTGCCAGCCAGTCTATCAAATATATGATTCTTATACAGCTTGCCTTGAGTCATTTTTTTTGTATTTTTCTAGTCGTTTTGAGAGAAAATGATCACTCACCCCTTAAAATTGTAACTTTCGTAACCCCCCCGAAATTGTCATTCGTCTGTCAAATACCCTC
>Ga0099826_10002904_pt1 | contig 11365 bp, 5 predicted proteins | sample Mtrugardesep15_FD_76830 | JGI IMG/M metagenome (GOLD analysis project Ga0099826, IMG submission 76830) | Root nodule microbial communities of legume samples collected from California, USA - M. trunc garden sep15 | ecosystem: Host-associated > Plants > Roots > Nodule | place: USA: California...
ATATATATATATATATATATATATATATATATATATATATATATATATATTATATATATATATAAAGACCCAAGTTTCCGCTCAAAGACTCTCAAGCACAACCCCTACCCAACAAACTACTTGTCCCACCGTCCCCCACCCACTCATAATGGAAACAAGGATGACCAAAAGATATTGCTCTACATTTACAATCTTATCAGAGATCACTAGATCATTACGAGTAGGCCAAATAAACCACACAACAATATGTCATAAAAAAAATAAAAATAAACCACTCAAAACTTTCGCTCTCCCAAAAAATACACAACATTCCTCAAAAAGACTGATCAACTCCCTCAAACGAACTAACTCCCATCCTAATAACCACCTAAAAATCTTATACCAAACCTTTAGAACAACCAACTCGAAGCCTAACTCCCTAGATCAAATTAAAATATTACAATTAAATGAGAAAAGTTAACCTTCTAATAAGGTAGGTGATTTATAAATAGGCACCACTATGTCCCGCCAATCTATAATAAGCTAATTCCCATATCATACGGTGATCAGTTTTCTGTTTCTATATGGGCACTTGATAACCCACTGAGTTCAACCTTTGTCTTATTGGAAATTTGAGACGGAAGCATATAGGATATGAGAGACAAATAGTTGGAACAAGGAACACGTTACAAGAGGGAAACGATTGAACTAGAAAATAGGCACTTCATGATTCATAGTACATAATTTAGGTAGGCTTGGTTGTGACGTAAATATAAAGCAAGAAAATATACTGGATCTTTGGAGAGACAACTATACGCACTTGACTGTTTGACTGAGAACATATATAACTACGTCATATTATTATAACTCATAAGTTGGATTTGTGCTGGGGGTACGATCATGTACCGTACAACTACAACTCATGTTTAGTGATCAAACTTCGTAAGCATATGTTACAACTTACAAAAATCAGTTTTCTTTTGTTGGTGTTTGTTTTGTCGAATACCCCATGCAAGCAAGTATTTCTTTATTAATGGTATTTCAATTTCTTTCATTTTTTTCTTCTTCTTTATGTTAACTCTTTGATTCTACGGAAAACCCGACCAAGAAAATGGGAGGTTGCCACTTTAACAGTTTGTTTGAATTGAGGCTCTTTTGCTTCGACAACGACAGCTAGACTGTGAACCGTGAACATTTAGGGTATGTTTGAATAATGGAAGGAAAGAAAGATAGAGGAAAGAAGGTTAAAGGAAAGAAAGTAAGAAGAAAGTGAGTAGAAAGTGAGATGATTTGTTGGTTGTTGGGTAAGAGTGAAAGTAAAAGAGGAAAGAAAGAGATGAATTTCGTAAATGACATAAATAACCTTATGTTATTGTGTTAATTAAATAATTTTCAATGAAAATACATTTAAATAATTTTGGTATAAACACTGTATTAAAATTGGTCACCAATGGCTATCTATATGAGTTCTAATTTGAGTATGACTCATAAAAATGTATATAAGTATTGAAAATAATAAAATATTGGATGAGAGTATGGTTAAAAGAAGAAGAAAAAACGTTGTATTAAATGTTGTAAAAATACACAAGATTGGAGGGTATTTTAGTACATTCAACAAGAATAGTGGTATCCTTCCACTTTCTGCTCATATCAGGGCGGAAACATTTCTCTTGTGGGACCTGCAAAAAACTTTCTTTCCTTGTCTTTATGAAGGTGTGCCAAACCATGGAAATGACATCATTCCACTCTCATTCCCATCCACCCATCTTTCTTTCCTTCGAACCAAACACAGCCTTAAGGCAACTTCTCTGCGACATCCCTCCCTCACTTTTTGAAACATGGTTGATAATTAAACATAATCTATTTAAATATAATTTTTTTGGGAGACCCTAATATGAACCTCTTTTTTTGGGGTCCATCCATGGTCCTTTGTACTTGACTGACAATAGCAAGCAACTTTGCAATTTTCACTGTACAAATCACTTCCATTTTTCTCTCTCTATTTCTTCAATTTATTTTACCGTACAAATCACTTTCATTTTTTTCTCTCTATTCCTTCAATTTATTTCTTCTTTTCACGTACACCTTCCTTCCATGTAAAATCTTTACGAGGTACAGTGATGGGAGAATATCTTAGTCGACGAACACCTAAAGATACGATATTGCAGTTGGCTCAGCGGTTGTTGATGTTCACACTTGGTTCCCCAGAAGGCTTTCTTCTCCGCCTCTGCTTCCTTGAATATGTAGATAAGCTTATTAGAAATGATGAAAGCTTCAAAGATGTATTGTACTTTTAGAAGAGTCATTGTGTGTTGTTGTTGCATTTCGTCAGCCTATGAAATTGAAGTTGTTGGACTTAACTTCATGGTTTCCACTTTCTAGTACAATACCAACACAACAACTTACCTTTTTTCTCGCATATGAAAAAGAAAAAGAAAACAAAACAAAAATACTTGTAAATTGTAAAGGAATAATAGCAATTACCTACTATGGCCGGTCAAATTATAAGGATCATGGGTGGACCTTGAAAAAAGAGGTTCATATTAGGACACCCTTTAAATATAGTTTAAATTATTTATTTAAATACTTTCAAATAAATAAGTCTTTTGATAGATTAACAAACCATAAAGGTTTTTAAAAATATCAAAGTCAAGTTTAAAAGTAATTTTCTTAGAATATAAGAGAATATATTTTTTTTAGATTTATTAAATAATATATATACGTGTTTGGACTACAATTTCATCGAAATACATTATTTATTCAATGAACATGAAAAAAATCTTCTCTTGTGTTTAGGACCGGAGGGGTATAAAGAAATGTAGGTCTTGACACAAAAATAAAAACAATAAAAAGAAAAAATCAAAACGTAATATAAGTATAAAAAAACAAAACCATCATAAAAATTGTCATAAAATGTTTGCTCAAATATCATTTATTTTTTGGTAAATTGCAAATTATGCCCAAACTTTGAATGTTTTGACCGAATTAAAATTTGATATTGTAAATTCTAACTTCACCTAATCTATTATCACCCTTATTGATTGGTACTATTCATAACTTTCTTTACTCACCGGAACAATAAATAAACAGTTTATTAAGCACATAGGGTAGTTATTAGTGGATATTTTATCTGAGGATGATATTTAGGAGGGTATCTATTATCGGTTACGCGGAAACGCGTAAATAGGCAGATTTGTTTAACTTATCCCCTCTGAAGTGAAGTAAACCAAAGGAAATGGGTACCCACAAGATTCAACCAACTCGTGTACTCATTTCGTGGGCTAGTCTCAAGAAAATATGAAAAGTTTGTCTCATAGGCCATAGCTCCCTAAAAATTAAAATGTACAAGGTCAAAAAAGGAAAAAGGTAGATATATGAAAAAGAAGAGTTTATTTTTTATTTTATTTTTAAGGAATATAGAGGTTAAAAAAAGAATAATAAACATTAAAATATAAAAAAAATTATTTACACTAAAAAATTTACTATCACACACACGAAAATGACTAAAATACATTCAATGATTGTTAACTACCGTTTGCTTCAAAAGATAAAATTAAACAGCAAACTGCAGTTAGCTGCAATTGGAGATATTGAAGGTCTTTTTCATGTGCCTGATAGCAAGTTTTGAAGTCTAAAGAACAATTTTTTTCAAAGGGAAATGTTAGCAAGTGCCTTTAAGAGGTTTAAAATGGAAATTTTGTCTTGGAATTTGTGTATTTAACACATTAAAACATCAAAAAGTAACGTTTTCTATATAAAAGTTATCAATTGCTTCTATTTTTTGAATCCTTAACAAGTGTCCTAAGGACACTTATTAACAAGACCCTTTCTTAAAATATACGCAAGATAGAGGTGTCAAATTTGACCTTACCAATTTCTTAAAAAATAAGACCTTACTAATAGGCCTTTTGGTCTGCATATTCAGAATAAGAATATTTCTTTTTAGGCCCTCACAAAATCTCCTTAGAGCCCTTAAAATTATAAATTTGTCCTTAATAGCACGTCATGTAAATAACTACTAAATGTTTATTTTAAAAATTTAAATTTTGTACATCTGGTAGATAATTACGAATGTTTATTTAAAAATTTCCATTTTATACCTCCGGTGGATAACTATCAGATGTTTATTTGAAATTTTTTAATTTTGTACATCTGGTACATAACTACAGGAATACTTCTTATATAAACCAGCTTGCAGTTTTAAAACAGTTATTTCCTATTTTGCACTCAACTTGAAATCCTTGCGATTTTTGGGTGATTTTTTGAATTTTCATCACAATCAATAGAACAAATAGCAACAAACTTCATGCAATCTCGATCAATTAGAAGGTTTCGTAGGTTTTGATGATGAAGTGGATAATTGGACGGCGAGGATTCGACGCTCGTGTGGGGTGAGTGTGTTGATATTGGTGGTTCGGTTAGATAATCAGAGTGAAATTGTGGAGGAAGTGGGCTGGTGGAGTGATGCGAGAAAATACGAGAGAAAGTTTGGATGATGTCTGTATGGTATGTAAAACAAAAGGTTAAATGGGCAATAATATGATAGTTATGTACCGGAGGTACAAAAATGGAATTTTAAAAATGAACATTTGGTAGTTATCTATCAGAGGTAGAAAATGGAAATTTTTAAAATGAACATTCGATAGATAATCTATCTGATGTACAAAATATTTATTTTTTTTCTTTTTAAGATGAACATCTGGTAGTTATCTACAGAACGTGTTATTAAGAGATATTTCGTAATTTTAGGGGCCTTAAGAGATATGAGGGGGGGCCTAAAAAGAAATACAATGGGTTGGGCCTGGTTAACCTGCTGAACTACATGTTGGATTAGTATTTTAAACAAAATTTCTTTTTCCACCATCCGTCCTTCTCGCGTGGCCCTTTAGATTTTTCACCTTACCTTGTCTGTATAAATTCTATAATATTATGGATTATATATTTCAATTTCAATAAAAACTCAACAACACCTACAATTTACCGTGATTCCTCCAAATCTTGTTTCAAAACAGTTTAGAAAACATAATACGGAAAAATATTGATAGTTGGAATTATATAATTTGAACTATATAAAATCCCCCATCAAACCAGTTTCAAACCCCCCTAAACCGTTTTTTTCTGGGTTTGAATTATATAATCAAATCTAGATAAAATTAAAAGTTTAGAGAGCTCGCGAGAAAAAGGAGGGTGGGAAAAGAAATTCTCTGCCAAAATCTAATGTAAAAACAATGAAGATAAGATAATTGGGTTACAATTGCTTTCTCAATCATGTTCATTAGTTTTGTCACACTTGCACTCTGTGATGATTACTCTATATTGTTTTCATGGCCGTAGTTCTATATAATTTCATTCACATGCTTTTTATTCATATTATGAGCAATTTGAGGGGGTTCTTTTTTTTTTTGATAAGCAAGGGTAGACTATACTTTACAAACCAATTAGCAAGTCCACCAGCCTAAAATTCCCAGCGTACATATATAATCTTCCCACTTGGCTAGATCAGGTCCACCCATATCCGACGGCTCACAAAGGGTTGTCTCACAAAGCTTTACAAATTAAATGAAGATGATTGGTGACTTACTGACTTTCAATGGCAATATCATCATATTTTCTTAATATTCATTCGTAATTTTCTTATTCTTAATATACATCATTGATTTATTTTGGCAATATTTTATAGGTTGGACCCATGTGAGGAGCATTTTGGAGTATACATGCTTCTGGCACTTGGTTCAGATCAGCAATGACCATCGATTTTCTTAAAATATGGGAATATGTTCATAAAAAATCTTCTTTCACTCCCAAAACTCAAAGCAGATACGACTAGAATTGGTGCAATGTGGAAATGACCAACAGAAGATCAGCTGAAGTGCAACATGATTGCATCAATATTACAAAAATATGATCAAGGGACAAAAGCATCTCGTGCATGGACATATACTTTGTGATATTATTTTGTTTAGAACTTTTAAACCATATATCTTCATGTATCTCTTTAATGTTATCATGCATGTCAATCAACAAAGGCCTGAAAAGCAACATGGTGTCTCTTTTATGCATTTTAACACAATGATAGACAAAGTAAAAACAATTTGAACACTGAAAAGAAGAATGTTTTCAATTACTGTTTTTGATTAATGGATAACCTCGTAGAAATGCATCTTGGAAGGGTTTGGATTAAATTTGACAGTGTATTAAGCGATTAGTGTCCAACAGTGTTTGGATTCATCATTGATAAATGTCTATCCTTGCTTAATATTTATCAAAATGTTAGGGTTAGTTGTATTAAGAAACACAATAACCATGTTGCTCTTAGTTTGGCTAGACCATCACGTTTTTTGTTCTTCATCAAGTCTTGTTTTGGTAAAAAATAAATACATAATAGGTTTGAAACTATAGGATATGAAAGACTTTAGTAGAAAAAAAAATGTCAATCTTCCTATATGTTTGTTTGTTCCGTCAGAAACTATCTTCCACTCTATAATTCTGTGTAGAATTACATTGGTTCCCTACAAATACAATGATGGTAGGGGCAGATTACTATGATGTGTTACATGTTTACGCTAAAGTGAGAACCTAATTTACTCTTGGTTTTGAACCTTAGTCAATATGATGCTTTTGAAACAAACTTCTTTCTATATATGATATAATTGAGTCGGACCTTTTAAACGGATTAAAATTCTCTCCATTTTTTAAAGTAAGCATATATTATAACAAAGTAATTAAAATAGTACTACTATATTGACCATATATTGGAAGACATGGATTGACCGATTCAATGGACAATATCAATGACACATAATATATGATAGTGACTGGAGGGGAGCAGAAAGCGCCAAAGTGGGATTGGCCCCGCTGCCGTGGCTCCATTTAATTGCGGCCTTTTCTCTTCAACAATAATATTGGATTGGATTTGTGTCTGCAATAAAATCCCACTAATTATCACAACACAAAAGTCCAAACGAAGAAAACCTTCAAAGAGAGAGGAACAAGGTGGGCCATTTTTTACTATAAGCAGTAAGCTTTATCTGGAAAGATTAACTGCAATTTAACTTTTCCAATTGCTTTCGGTACTTGGTACTAAATATATTTTCATTATCTTTTGAAAGGGACTCCACACTCAACATAGACTTTGTTGCCAAGAGAGTATCAGATTCTCAATTCAAAAATATTTTGTGTACATCTCATCTCGTATGGATGTTTACATCTTGATATAAATAGAGAAAAACAAACAAAAAAAAGTTATTTGATAGAAGCAAATGTTTAGTGATGATGATAGAAAGAAATATATATAGAAAAAATGAGATGTTTTTTCTTTAAGGAAGAAAAAAATGAGATGTTGAACATATATATAAAAATGAGCTTGTTCTCAATTACTATACATAAATGTAGGTGATTATTCTGCTAATCAAAGAGAGGAGGAATTAGCTACCATTGAATATATTTTTTTTTAGTTTATCTTCATGAGACACATTTAGCGTATATAGAGTGGATTTTTTTATGTGAACATAGTTCAGATATCAAGGACAATATACTATTATATATAAAATTTGTGGTTCAAATCATATATATACTAGCTACTTATTCTCCTTAAAAAATGAACAATGCAATTTTCTTATCTTAGTATGGACAAAATCAGAAGAGCGATCTAACCGTCTACTAACATAAGCTTGATTAAAAAGATCAATTCATTGGCACTGAATTTTTATATTTTTTTAATATCCCTTCATCATTACAATTCATACTGCAAAATGGGAAACACAAGTTCAGTATTTTTTGATAAAAAAAATTTTTGTACCACTTGCTACGTTTTTATTTTCAAGACAACTTTCCTTTTCTCGATTTATTAATTACTAGTAATATCTTTAGAACACTCAAGATCGATAAAATAAAATTGTTGTGATAGTTACGTTAAAGCTAACGCCATGTTGGTTTCCGGAATCACCTTTGGTTTGGCATAGCCGCTTTATGAACAGTGTTTTCCTTAACTCTGATTCTTCTGTTAGTTAAATGGCAGTTAGTACTTATTCCAACGACGTTACTCCAATTGGTGCAATAATAAACCAAATCTATGCACAGCCGTGATATGAACAGGCCTGCCTACCCATATCTTTTTCTTCTTTACTTAGTATAGTATTTGTGACTAGTGGGCCAGTCCTCTTATCCAATTCACGTAGTACGTTGGGTTAGGTTGTTCGTGGTCACAAATTTCTTCATTTAATTTTAGTGTACTCACTGAGGTGAAACACTCAATATTTAATGTTAATCCCTTTAGATCGTCTCAAATGAAGGTAACTTCAATAGCTACAACATAGTATTTAAGCAATTCTTAAGCAACCAACTAAATTTTCTCAAACGGTGACAAAAATAAGCACTATACTCCGATATCACCTTATGATTTCATTATTTTTTATTGATGAAGTGTGTCTTATTTATTATAAAGCGTGTTTGGGTACTTTTGAAGAGCATACAGTTAATTGTAAGGAGCTTCCCGACTTCAAATACAAACATAACTTTGTTAGAGATGTTCTTTTTTATATATATTCATGCGGACGAAAGTATTTGTGAAGAATGAGGCACTTGTAAGCTTCTTATTTGATCCACTTGTTGGAAGATCGACACTTAAGCCAGCAAATGTTATGATGTGCGGATGAGTAGCAGGAAAACATGCATGTGTAGATTTGACTAGAGTTTCACCATTGTGGGATTGAAAGCAATCAATGTTACTTTTGTTTTCGATTATCATATGTGGTGGCTTAATCCTCTAGTCTGTTTAGGTGTAGATTTTTAGTCTTCCTTGTTCTCTTGTCTCAAATTTGTAATTGGTTGTAATTGTTTGTATTCTTCCTTAGCACTCCTTGTGCCGATTACGCACGAAACAATTACAAAACTTCCTCCTACACATCGTCCTTTGGCTTATAAAATTGTTTTTCTCTTTCTTTCTCCTTGGTCTTTCTTGTTTTATTTTTGTGGTTGAGTATGTTTTGGATCTTTTTTCAATATATTCAATTTGCCATTAAAAAAAAGTACATTAACTTAAATGTTATACCTTAAAACATATTTATATCATACATCAAAACTATACTTTAACTATTTTTTCAGGGGAAAACTATACTTAAATTTTATAAACTAAGTTCAAGTCAATCCAAACAAGGCATATAATAGGCTTACAAGTCATACTAGACATTAAAAAATATTAGGTCATACCTAGAAAATCTATGACATATAACAAGTCCAATTTAAACCTTAAATTTTTAAATTAGATTTATACGTTCAATGATATGCTGCCCTATATATCATACTCCAGAAACAAATGAATAGAAACATATAAGTAACTGGTGATTTGTACAAATATGTCAAAGAAAAAGCAGTTTCTGTTCAAATAGAGGCGCCTTGGTAAGATCAGCAAATCAACATTCTATCATAACATCAGGCACAAACTTTGCATCTTGTCGGCAAAGATAGAGATCCAAAAAAGGTAAATGCAGTAATTTACTAGTGTTCTATATATTTTGATCCATTCTATTTCATATATGTTTCATTTTCCACAACATTTTTATATGTAATTTAGGTCTATTATTACTCCAAGAAGTTCTTTGTCCACATGCTATAGTGGTCTCAGAGCAAGGAAAAGAAAAAGCAGTAACTGTCATTTGTGTTAATGCGTCAAGAACTTATTGTGTAATAATTGTCTGTTTCATTGGTAAAGGTTTTGATGCACTCACAAATATCATTTATTGATAGAAAGATACCAACTTACCAACCCTGAGTTAATACAGATTGCTGAACCTTAGTTACCTCATTCTCGTTAGGATTTTGGTACAAGTCTAGAATTCCCTAATTAGTAAGTTATACCAAAATCATACAATAAAGTGGTACAAGCACCACTTTGTACTTTTCTGGTAAATCATCCCTCTTCTTTGTTTAATTTCATTTCTTTGTTTAATTTCTTGAAGTAGGATGATTGTTACTTTGTTGGGCGAGTATCCCTTGTATTTTTCCCGAGTGTGGGTTAAGTATTTTTTGTACTTTTCTCGTTATCTTCTAAATTTTGGCGTTGAAAAAAAGTACTCAATTTCAGTCCTATTTATAAGAGAAATTTGGATAAACGATAGTTGAGGTATTTGGTTACAAAAGTGGATCAAATACATCAACTTCTCTTCACTCAAATATTTCTTATAAATAGAATCGGAGGGGTATTATAAAGTTGTAGTTGTCATAGACCTGTTGTATAGTGCCATAGTGTATTGTGTCTTCATGCCATTGTTTTAAGCTGCGGATCACATCATGTAATGCAGTCACAATATATAGTGTGGTTGCGGCTGTGTCCGCAATTTTTTTTTTTTGAACAAGCCAAAATTGTGTCTGCAATTAATCACATGAGACCAGCATCACAACACCGCAATGGCCGCAAATGTTGTGGATGTAAATTGTATAATGGCTGCACTAGCATCAGGCAAGTGATCACACAAATTATTTTTCTATCTCATTTTGTCTTCATATTATAAACTTAGAGAGTAGGATTAGAGATCTTTTAAGGTGATCGAGAGTAAATTAGTATATGTGAAATATAAAATAACTAATAAACTATAATACTCCCTCCGGAGTCAATAAAAGTTGATGTATTTGATCCGGATTTAAATCAGACATATCAAGTTTTGTTGACCCAAATGTATCTTATAAAAAGGATCGGAGTTGTAATAAAACCATTCCCTAATGTAAATTTTTATATAGCAAAAGAAAGAATCCTACTTAAGTATCAAAAACAGAAACCTGCTACACACCAGAAATATATCAGGCCATAGCTATTGCCATGGATGTTATTATAGTATGGTTCATAAATTAATAAATGTCTAGTTCCACCAACACAGAACTGAAACAGCCTCAAGACTTCATGATTTTAATGCCAATTCTTTGAGATTCAGTTACAGAGATTGAAGCATTAAAGAGAAATACAGATTATCTATTAGTTTAAAATTAATCATATCCTAATAACATTTTAAATGATCATTCATATGGTTAATCAAATGAATCTTAATTCTGTAAAACAAAAAAACAAATAAATCTTAAGTTTCATAATGAGTTATATATGAGAAAAAGAAAGTTAACTATGATCATATGCAGAAACATCTTTTGAACACTACCATTTTTTGCCGCAGATAGCTAGCACAAGAGATGCAATTAGGTGCTACTAATTATATCATTTACATGTACCATATCCTGAAACTTATACAAATTAACAGCACAATATACACAGATGCAACCTAGCTTGCACATATAATATATCTAGAAAGATCCACAAACACAGCATAATTTCAGCAGTAGATTGTAAACTATTCAGCAGAAAAAGGGCAATCCCCATACAAAGATAAAATCGTATGTCGAT
>Ga0099826_10002905_pt1 | contig 11365 bp, 8 predicted proteins | sample Mtrugardesep15_FD_76830 | JGI IMG/M metagenome (GOLD analysis project Ga0099826, IMG submission 76830) | Root nodule microbial communities of legume samples collected from California, USA - M. trunc garden sep15 | ecosystem: Host-associated > Plants > Roots > Nodule | place: USA: California...
ATGGCAGAACATCATCGGATGGAATGTCATCTTTTTTGGTCAGTATCTGAATGTTAAAAAGCTTTGCTATTTGTGTTCTCAGTGTATAGAGTGGATTATCAAAATGGCTTGGTATGCAGTTGTATCTAAGCTCTGTTCTAATAATTATAGTGTTGGAAGTTATACTTTTATAACAACTTTTGGTTGGTTTAGAAAAAGCTGTGAACTGTTGTGTAAGCATAAAAGTGAAACTATTATTTCCTCTCAAATCATCCTGTAGCAACGTTAACTGTTACAGGACTTCAATACAAATAATAAGTGTTGCTCATAACATACTGCTTGGTGGTAGTGTCATAACTTTATTAAACCAAAATTGTTGTAATGACTGTTTAACTCAGCAACATTTCCAGTTAATGTCGTTTTAATTCGTGTTCTACTGAACTGGTTTATAATTGCCTAGAGTGACTCGTGTGTGGGATCAATTAATGGAGTCCGTGCTTCTAACTTTGTGAGTTGTATTAAGATTGTTTTTATGGGTTCTGTTTAGAGACATGGTGGGTCGATATGGGGTGGCGGCAATTTAAGCAGTATGTCTGCTTCAGTATCAACCCTTGGGGACAGTGGATGGTTATTGCATGTTCAGAATGTTTTAGCTGGTGCAGCTTGGATTGCTGCTCGTGTTGCTATGGAAAAGGCTTCTGTTCTTGTTCATTGCAGGTACTATGATGGTGTATTTCTCACTAGTCTAAACTTGTACATTAAAAAATTACAATCTTTCAATTTTTTACCTCGTATATTGATTGTACTTTTTCTTTGGTAGTGATGGATGGGATAGGACAAGCCAGTTGGTTTCACTTGCTAATTTGTTGCTTGATCCATATTATCGGACATTCAGAGGGTTTCAGGTAAGGAATTGCCATTACTCAACTATTTGAATGTTTTCTACATCAATGTCACCATATGAAGATACACAAATCTTCCTTCTCTTTGCTCTTTGATATTGCCGTTAAAAATGAGTCAACAAACGTATCTTTTAATTGCATGTATATATAATATTCTTTCTCATGCAGGCACTTGTCGAAAAAGACTGGCTGGCATTTGGTCATCCGTTTTCTGATCGTGTGGGAACACCGTCTATCTCTGGAAGTGGAAACATCTCTTTCGAGTTATCTAGGCAGTCTTCAACTGGCATCCCATCATCACCAATGCGCCAGTCATCAGGGACATTACCTCCAGCTCCATCTCATGCACAAAGTACAGGCAACTACTCTCCCATTTTTTTGCAGGTTTGTTCCTTGAATAAGCTCTAGGAATCATTAAATAATAAAACAACTTTGTTATAGCTTCTTTCTGGATGTTTCCTTCCTAGAATGCTCTCCTTTAAATTGAGGCTTCAATATGTACTTAATTTTTATTTAATTTTTTGGAATACCTTGAGCTAATCCTTTAAAAGGTTTGTATCACATCAAATTTGATGATGTGGTATTGTCGGTAAGTATTGACATCAAAATTAATAAGAGGCTGATTGTTGGCCCAAAACTTGGCGATTCCAGGAGAAGTTTCCTCGTGAAAGTATAATAAATAACAAGGCTAGGCAAAATAATAAGATTTTTTGCACTAATGAACCAATGATGATGATATTAAATTTAAGTTTTAAGATATTATTATAGTTTCCTGTTTGTTAGGTTGAACCAGAAATATAGAAAATGTCCATGACATAATAAAACATTACAAACACTAAATAGCTCACAACAAAAAGAAAAACAATCAAAGAGGAGTAAACATTCATTTTGGTCCCTGAACATGTGCGGTGCTGTCACTATAATCCCTAATTGTATCGAATTTGAAAACAAATCCCTGATATTTCTCTATTGTGACACTTTTTAATTTCAAGGGTGATTTATATTATTATTTTTTACTTAATGTTTGGTTCATAAAAAAATATATTTTTTAATCTATTTAGCTTATCATTTATTATCTGAAGAATTGCATGTTGAGGTTTAGACAATGGAATCTAGATGGCTATATTATTAAAATTATTTTATCTATGCTCTTAGAGTTGGTGATTGATTTGGATTTGAATATATATTTTGTCTTTTGCATAATGCTTACGTTCAACGCCCATGTTTATTATGAACTCACAACCTGGTGTATTTTTTCAGTGGGCTGATTGTGTGTCACAACTACTGCGGATGTATCCTTTTGCATTTGAGTTTTCTGCGGTATGTGTTCTTGAATATTTCTGTATTTGTTCTATTGTTAAACTTTCTGTATCTTTCTGGTTGGTAACTTGTACTATATCATTATTAAGGCTTTCCTGGTGGACTTCTTAGACTGCATGCTTTCTTCTCGCTTTGGAAACTTCTTCTTTAATAGGTATTTCTTTTTGTTATCATTTTATTCTCCCATGGAATAGATGTAGTTATTGGCATGCAGTTCCTGATGTGGTCATCTCATTTTGAACACAGTGAAACCCATCAGCAGTGAAATATTATTACTTAAATAGGCTTTATAGTGGTTGTGAGATATGTTCCGTTTGTGAGACATAATTTAGGCTGATGCAATTAAAGAGTTATGAAACGTTATGTTTCATTTTTGTCCACAGAAAAATTCTTATTTAACCACGACAAAAGTAGTGTTATGCCAATATGATTCAAAATCATCAATTGATTTTCAATTCATATAGCCTTTCTCTACTTGTAGATGTTATAATCAAACTGCTTTTTGTTATACTCACGTTTCCATGATTTGGTGTCATGATTATTGACACAGGCATATTATCTTCTGTTGTCATTATTACATTTTCTTTTATTGTTGAATCTTAAAGATGATTGCTTTCAACAATATCTTGTTTACTTTTATGACCTGTGTAACACTAACAGCTAACCTTCACAATTTTCATTTGATGGTGTATCATCTATGTATATACTATACCATAAAGGTTTTTTTTTTTTTTGAACAAGTATAACGTAAAGGTATTAAACCAACCCAACACGGAAATATAACATGTGAGGTCGACTAGTAAGTGATACTGGTCTGGTCTCTGATGATGGTTCATTCCAAGTAGTCTCTTTATGCATGAAAACCAAGAAATAGACCAGATAGCTGTAGAAAACATATAAAGGGCAACCCGGTGCACTGAAGCTCCCGCATTCGCAGGGTCCGGGAAGGGGTCCCACCATTTGGTGTATTGTAGGCAGCCTTACCCTGTTTTTACACAAGAGGCTGTTTCCAGGACTTGAACCCGTGACCTTACGGTCACATGACAACAACTTTACCAGTTGCGCCAAGGTTACCCCTCAGCTGTAGAAAACATATATATTGTAATAATTGTATAACAATTAAGTACGGAAAAATTGATATGTGCATCAAGGGAATTGCAGATGCCATGTTGCTGGTTACTGTATTTTGTTCTGATTGCATTTTTTTTTTCAGTGAAAAGGAGAGGCTGCAGTGCAATGTGTTTGAAAGTTGTGGATGTTTGTGGGAATACTTGGCTGATAGGCGGGCATCAGAAGGAGGTTTGCATGTGCATTGTAATCCCTTTTATGATCCACTGAAGTACAGTGGTCCTCTTCTTCCCCCAGCAGCAGCGTTAGCACCGACTATATGGCCCCAATTTCACCTTCGTTGGGCCTGCCCAGAAGAAGCACATAGTGGGGAGATTGAAGCACAATGTAGGAAGATAATACTGAAAAACTCGGAGATGCAGAAGGTAGTTATATTCCTCAATTTTCTAATTTTTACTATGTTCTATTCAAAAGCTATTGCCTTTCTCCATTTGCGGATGGCCATTATTACTCATCTTCACCCTTTTTTTTTGTAAGCTTATCAATCATCAAACAAATCTGTATTTTGTTTACATCCCAAATGAATTGAATAGATGATCAGTTAGGATTTTCCTTTTAATGATATTAGTGCTGTGTGGGATGGTAACAGGCTAAAGAAGTGGCAGAAAGGAAAGCTAGAGAAAATACAAATGCTATGCAATCATTGCATGCTGAATTGCGACGAGAGAAACTGTTGAATATCTCAGCTATGAACACAGCAAAGAGGATAACCAAAGAAAATACGGACATAAAGCGTGCAATTCAGTCAATTGGGTGCAAGATTCACATTTCTAGTAGTGGTGATTGCATTGTTGACATTGAAAACAACCCAGCGGGAGCACATCCAAACTTGTATTGTTCCTCTAGGCAAGGATCAAGTAGTGCTGTGATTAATGACAAAAAGGATCTATATGTGTCTGTAACAGAAGATGACGGTGATGATGGAAACGATGTTATTGGTCGAATATGTGACTCTCTATGTCCGTTTCGTACTAAAGATGGAGGCTGCAGGTGGCCAAATGGTGGTTGTGCTCAACTAAGTAGCCAGTTTGTTGGTTTGAAAGCGAATTTTGATGCATTTGACCAACTTTCAATTGATGACAGTTATTTCAAGCCCAAGTAAAATGAGTTCCTAAATTGACTTCAATAGTGAAACCAATTTTGCTTTTCTTTCTGACCATGGCATTTTTTTGGGCATCCGGAATTGTACAGGCTATTAGAGTCGGTTGATTGAAGTTATTGAATCATGGTGGTCCTTCTTATTATATTCATGTGTATAATTGTAAATTTAGGGACAAGATAGTAGACGATTACATTGAAATCATTCTTAATAAGATCAATTTTGTAGAGATGATTATTTTTCTATTAACAATTTTATTACATCTTAATGAAAACGATCTATCGCTGGTATGCAATTACATTGCTGTGCCATTTCCTCCTGTTCGCAACTTGATAAAGGTTCAACATATACTAAAATCATAAGAACCCGCTAGTGATGAAGGTTCAGAACTTTGGGTGACCTGAATTAAAGCAGTAGAAGTATAAAAACAGGAGTGAATTGTTATTTTTTAACCTTAAACCATTAACAAGTCATTGGAGAGTATCCATCCAATAAATGAGTGCAACCACTGTATAAGTTACATAATAAGAATGATTATGTTAAAGAAAAATTCACTCAAATTTACATATTATATTTGCAATTATTATGTCTTCACAACACTAATACACACTGATCCTTCCATCTCTAAGTATAGAATCTTCCTTAAAAAAGGTATAGAATCTTAACAAATTTACTTGTCCTGTTTATTAATAAACCCGTAAGTATGTTACCTTTTTTTTCCTTTTCTAACCAACAAATAATATGATGACGTTAAAAAACAATAAATACTAATTGTGAAGATGAACTAATAAGAAAAAAAAAAAAGTGATGGGTTTCCTTTAGTTGAAAAAATATGCAATTGTGGTTCACCCAGGAACAACCGCTGCCTAATGATGCAGAAGGGAATCAGGTTAGCCACACAACAATAGAAATGTATTTGACAAAAGCAATTTTTGGTTAGACACAAAGATTTAGACACTTCATTTGATCACACAAAAAAAAAAAATAAATAAATAAATAAGCAGTGCTATGGACACTCTTTCTAAAATTCACTCTTTTATTGGATAAAATTCACGTGAGTATCGCACTTTAAAAATGGATCCAACGTAAAGTTGTGAGTTGAAAGAGTTTATTATAAAATTTTAAGGAAATGAATTAATTTAAGTATTAGTTGTAACCCTCTCACGTTCTATCGTTGCCACACTATATTGAACAGTGCTCGTGCCTGTCCAAAGGAGAGATTGGAAGCTATTAATGATGAATTCAAGCTCTGTCGTTGCCACCTTATATTGAACTGTGCTCGTGCCTGTCCAAAGGGGTTGAATCCTGGAAAGCAAATTGCACATATCAAGTCACTTCAGCCAAAAGCTTCAAATCCAATTTTACAAGTGTGATTGTGTTTGCATTTCACAATTTACCAACAAATTTTACTCATTCAATTGTGGGGATTAATTTAACTGTATTTCTTAATAATAAAACCTGAGCCCCCTGTTGTATACTTTGCTTAAAGTTTATATTGCCTTTTTGTTGTTGAATAAATCTTAAATAGCCAATAGAGACCCATCTCCTAAATTGGCTGAAGCCATTTTGGACAAACAACTTATCATTGATCAACAGTTTTAAAAGATTGAAAATAACAGTCAGTATATTAAAAGTATAATTTTTCTGTGCATTTGCTATCTTCTTCTCGGATGTGTTTGTTTAAGATATGTGATTCATGATCCCAAATCAGATCAGGCTATCTGTCTTGTCTTCTTTAATCGGATTCATGTTAGTAGTATGGGAGTTGAGTGTATATATTTTTTTTGCCATTGAGGCCCTATTGTAACTAAAATCATTGGCCAGAATACTGTAGAATATGAAGCTCTAATGTAAACGTTTTTCACAAAATATATATATGCTTTCAATTAAAAAAAAGTCAACAAATATGTTTGCATAAAATGTGTTAAAAGTAGAGATTTCTTTGTATTTGTCTAATTAATGTGCATGATACGAATAAACGTGTATCAAAAATTTGATGAGAAGAAAAAAAGTGTATCACACACGAGTCTTCTTCGGTCTTCACAAACCTTCTATAAGATTGTAACAAAAAAAAAAACCTTCTATAAGATTTGAACATTCTTGTAAAATATGAGCAAAGACCATTACCCGCTCTCGGCCTAAGATCACCCTCAAACCAACGACCCTTAGGCACAACAACACCCTCTCTAATCTCCACAAATATCTTTCCATCAACCAGACACCACTTTTGAACACCCCCTAACGTGACCACCACCTTACCCCATACTTAGGTGCAAGGACTCTACCCCGTAATTCTCCACATTCTCTACAAGGTGAAAGAATTATCATTTCCCTTGCTTCCTCTAAGGTCGGCCCCTCCTCTATAAAATCTCAAACAGAGTCTAAGAAAACATTTGGTTTTAAAAAATATTTTATGGCGAATATTACCCCTTAATTTAATTTAATTTAATTTAAAGTATCAATCCTAGTTTTAAGTTTTAACTTTTCTTGAGTTAGGCATTTACATTCTAAAATATTAACAATAGAATATATGTGAAGGGTCGCTTGTACGGTGTTGGTGTCCTTTCAGCAACCTTTATAAAAGAGCCATCACGACTTATGCGGGAGTTTTTTTTCTCCGCCTCCTCCACATATATCTTTTTCCTCTTTACATTTAGAAGAATACAATAGAATTCAAACCGATCATTGATACATTGGTCAAACCAGTGAATCACAGCCCTACATATTATACAAGTAGGCTATTATAGTGAATATTGTACACTACATCATGTCGATTTTCTAAATGACTACTACTACTGCTATAGTTGAAAGGTTTGATCATCACGGAATATTAGTATGATGCACACGTACTGCATAAATATAAATTGCTTGCACGATATTTAGAGATTATTTTGGAAGTAATCTCTAACTATTGACTAATGATGAAAAAGCAGATATATACCAACCACCCCTTGGTAGTATCAAAGAGTATCTTTAGAAAATGAAACAAATTTCCTTTCAAACATAGAATGTGACAATATTGAGATAGTAGCATTGTATACAAGTAACTAATAAAAATTTCTATTCATTGTCCTGAGATCCACGACCATCACCATCACCATCCTCATCGGAAGACCTCCCTCGAGCCTTCCTTTCATTCCACCTTGCCCAAATCCATCTTGAAATAAAGAATGCTCCTATTGCATAAACCTGAAAACAATTGCAGTAACGTTTTTAATGAAAAAACTTTTGGGAATTATCACAATATTGAAAGTATAGCAAGGCTTAGCTTAGATAGGGAAACATAGGGAAACAGGAGAACCATCCATGTAATCATCTGTACATGCTTTTCTTTTGAACTTACAAGTTCATAATACTATCAAGATGTTCACTTAATAAAACTAAAAATAAGAGTGAAAGATCTTAATTTGAAATTATGTAAGACCTGTCCCAAAGGCTGATTCTTTTGGACTTCAAACCAAACCAAGACCAACTTGTTTTTGTTATCACGACAGAGAGACAGACATAACGAGATTTCCAGGTTCGGTGATCATGATGATAAGGAATGAAGTCCTTAATCAAGGGTATCCAGTCCATAAATAAGATTGTCTATATAAACATGGTACTTTGAATAAATATCAGAATGAATGAAAGTAAGTAACCTTAGAAGTATACTAGTCACAACCATTAAGTTTCAAAACAAAAACTTAACAATCATATCCGGAATAGAGACACTATGTTTTTCCTTTGCTAACCCACCGTAACTAACTAGGCCTTTTGGCTCCTTAGTAGACGCCGTAGGATATCCCGCCCCCACACACCCGAGTCCTTTGGACATGCTATGAGACTAATCTCCAGACTAGACAAACCTGACGTTTCTTATGTCTGTGACGATAAAATTAGTTGTGAAAAATCATTTTCATGTCTACTTTTAATTGCAAAAACAAAAGACAAAAAGATGGATGAATAAAAAGATGAACCCATGAAGGTACCAACTAATTGAATCAAACAACTCATATCTTGACTATATTGTTCCACAATTTAATACTAACAAACACTCCACCCATTCCTAAGATACTCGACACAGTAACACTAACACTTTTGATTGAAGGCGTAACAATGTCTAAAACACATGTGATTACAATCAATTATGTCAATTTCTTACATTTCTAGTGGTGTCGACGCAGTTGGTGTCGAACCGAACCGTGTGTCAGTGCTTCATAGCTATCAATTGATTTGACTTTTGAGTGGATTTTTTAGGTATTGCATAAAAAAAGTAGAGTAAAAGGGCCAACCAAAACACAAGAGTTCCATCCTCAGTTAAAAAAACAAAGAACATACCCTTGAAATAGTTGGTTCACTATTTTTCCAAATTTGTAAGAAAGACCCCAAAACCCTAATCTCATAAATACAATACATAACATGATTGCAATTACCCTTAAATCAAAATATTAACCTAACCAACAATTTCAAATCAACTCAACCCCTTTAAAATTCACATAAAACAAAGTAAAATAAATATACCTGATAGAGAATGAGAGGATTGGAAGTTTTGGTAGAAGAGATTTCAGATTCAGCCTGAAGAGGTTCAGAAACAACAGCAGCAAGTTGGGTTTTGGGGAAAGTTACAACGTTGGGAGCAAGTCCTCCTCCTTCCTGCAATTTTGGAACTGCTTTGTTCTTATCACCACCATCATCGTGTTGATGCTTTTTTGGTGGTAAGAAAAGACGAGGAAGTTGAAAATTGAAATTGAAATTAGGGAAGAAAGGAACAAAGGGGTTTTTGGGTGATTCTGAAGCAGAAGATGAAGATGATTCAACTACTTGTTGTTGTTGTTGAGTGGTGACCGTAGTAATTTCGGTGGTGCTATTAGTCATTTTGGGATTGATTTCTCTGTGCAGCGGCGGAGCGGAGATGACAATGGAGAGGGAAGAGGAATTTGGTATTTGAATTGCTTTGCAGCTTTGAATCATTATTTATAGGTAGGGTAACTGCACAACCACCACGCCACTCTCTCTCTCTTTTTTTTTTATGGTTATGTATATTTATTTCATTTTATATATTCTAAGACAATATCTAGTTTTTGATGAAAAAAATAATACCTTTTTTACATTTTTTTATTACGAAGCTACTGTGTGATCTTTAAAAGACTTCGAAGGCTTTCAAGAGATAAAGTGTGGAAGGAAAAATCAATATACGAGGAAGTTTAAATTTGGCTAAAAAATCTGCATGTTCTCTTCTATTAAAGGAAAAATCAATATCTTTTTTACATTCAACTAATGTTAACGTGCTTGTGTTTTTCGTTATTATTGACAAGTAATATATAATTGTAAAAACTAATTAAGTAAAAGAAAAAATGATACACCTAAAAAATAATTAAATAAAAGGATAGAATTGAAAAGAAAAAATTCAGTAAAAAAAAATGTATTTACTTAATATATTGATATAGATTTGAGGCGGAGAGTATTGTTGGAAATAAAAAATTTCCAAAAAAGAAACAACAAAAGTTTTTTTTTCTTTTCTTTCTGACATATGCTTGAGTCTTTTATATATTTCATTAGAATTTTGATGTTTGAGTAGCATTGTATTGATCATCTTTTAGTTTATTTCAATATGGGAGGCATAAATATTGTTTCCCCCACCTATTAGTTTATTTCAATACACAAGAGTGAGGCACTCTAATCTTGTTATTAAACAAAAAAATAAATAAAAATTCTGCTGTCAATGGGAAGCGAAACAAAGAGACCAATTTGGTATATTTCATTGCTTTGCTGCTTCAAATGAATTTGGTATTTAGGTAACTGCACAACCACCGCGCCACTCTCTCTCAAATTCTTCTATACATTCTAAAACCATATCTAAAAACTCTAATCATATATTTAAGGTGTTTTAAAATTAACGTATAACATTTGTCACTAAAAAAAGAAGGCAGACAAATCATGTGTTTCAATCTACTAACAAATACATATACCTTAATTTTCCACTTAAACAACTTTTTTTGTGTTCCTAAGGTTTAGCTTACCGTTCTGCTTTTGTAAACAAAAAACTTACCAGGTTGCTTAACTCTTTGGTTACTAGATAATTTGACTTATCAGCGTTAGTTAAAATTTTCAATATATGTGCATGTATGATTGAATTGTTGAAAAGGAACAAACCATTGTCTTTCATGTAAAATTGACCTTCCCTTGTCACAATGTCACACGTAACAGTTTGAGTGTAGGAAAACTTCATTCATAGGTCATTGAAGATATACTCAATGCTCAAGATAAGTACAATGTCAGCAAGAGATTGGTTCTGCTTTTTCATTTTCCCTTCTAAAATTTATTTGTTTTTTTTCATTTTCAAATTCCCTTTTTTACCATAAGTATTATTTGCTCTTTATCCAGTTTTTTTTTGTCAGATAGCCTAATGGCTAGAATTCACCTTATAAGATAAATAAGTGAGGTGTCCGAAGTTCGAACCTCAGCCCTTGCATATAATAATTACCAACTGAGCTATGCTTGTTATTTTAGTTTGACTGTTTTATTATTGTGACATTTATTTTGTTCTTTAGCCTTAAAGGCTTTTTTTCTATAGAGGCCCAATTTTTGGCTTAATGGCTTATTATAATAGCCCATCTGTGTCTCTTTTAAAGAAATTCAATTGAATATCAATTGTATTCTTCCTTTAATCCAAATTCTATTAATAACGGCCATGAATAAGGAATTGATGTATGTTTGAATTTGAAAGAATGGCAGTGCGGCATTGTGATCTTAACAAAAATTACACTTTTGAATTTCAATAAAATCACAGTGTGTTATTGTGATCTCGTCAAACTCATTGTGATTCCAAACAAGCACGAACATAAATATCAACATGTTGAACATAATATCTCACAGAAAATGAATTGTGTATTGCTTCTCACTATATTGCCATGATAATTTTTACATATTCAGGAATCAGAAAATAAACTATACG
>Ga0099826_10002906_pt1 | contig 11364 bp, 10 predicted proteins | sample Mtrugardesep15_FD_76830 | JGI IMG/M metagenome (GOLD analysis project Ga0099826, IMG submission 76830) | Root nodule microbial communities of legume samples collected from California, USA - M. trunc garden sep15 | ecosystem: Host-associated > Plants > Roots > Nodule | place: USA: California...
ATATATATATATATATATATATATATATATATATATATATATATATTCTTAATTCTTAATTTGTTTTTTTTTAAGGAATTAATTCTTAACTTGTTGTAATTTAATTACTGACTAGTATTTTTTTATTCAAATGGGAATATTTTCCAATTTAAGAATGGCAGTGTAGTTGAGACTTCTTGAATGACATTAACATGATCTTTACGTCTACGAGAAGGATTAATGGAGTTCTAATTTTATAATGAAGCAATTAAAAGTATCAACTTTCTTCATAAGAGATGTATGTGTTAGTAATATTAGTATATCACATTTTCTAACCTACACTTCTAAAATGACTTTTTGTTATTGATTGAAATTCAAATGAGTCCAATTAAATTATATAGGCCACGCTTAAATTTGGTAGGATTCATAATATTTCAACTAATAAAAGCGACTATGCTGGAAAAATGAGGGTATTTTTTGTATTATCAGTATATTTTTTATTTTTGTAAAAAAAAAGGTACTGTCGTTGTTGTTCATAATTCTTTGATCAACAATGCAATGCTATATTATGACATGATGTGCTTACAAACGAAGGAGTCGAGAGTCACACCTCTTGAGTTTTTGTCTGGTTGTTGTTATGTGAACTCAGTTTCACCGTTTGTAATTTTTCTTTTATTATGTGAACTCATTTTATGATTCTTTGACAAAAAAATATGACATGATGTGCGCGACTCATATCTCACATCAGCATATCTAAAAATTAAAAGTTAAAAAAGTAATGACACTTTTACATTTAATTGTATATTATATGTAGAGGTCGGAGAACCCTGGACACTCCACTTCTCAACATTTAATTGTTTGAGTTTTAGCCACTAAACTACTTGACAAAAAAAATAAAAATAATTGTACTCTTACAAAAATGGAACAATATTTAATTTTTCTAAAAACACCATCATCAATTTTTGGTTTCATTTCGTTTCCTTTTAAAAAAATAGTTCAAGTTTAGTCTTTAAGATATCTTAGTTCTTAAGTTTTTTCCATTTTATTTTTGTTCATAAACACTTGATACTCTAAATACTTTGTTTTTTTTTTTGTTAATGTTGAATGTTTGTAATTTAAACGTCTAAATTGTCTAATGTTTGTAATTTAGATGACTGAAATGAAATGATAAAAATAAAAATCGAAGTGTTTAACACATATTTTTTTTTAAAATTTAAAGGAACAAAAAAAATGAAAAAAATGATAAAAGTGTCTGACATTTATAAGCCAAGGGACCAAAGTAACCGATGCTTATAACTTAGAGATCAAACAACAACAACAACAACCAAACATTATCCCACTAAGCGGGGTCGGGTACACGGATCAAATTACGTCATAGTGTTCTACCATAAACTATATTTGGATCTAACTCATTGACCTTCAAATCTTTTTTAATGGTTTCTCTTATAGTTTTCATAGGTCTTCTTTTGCCTCTTTACCCGAGTCTCATCCATCTTATCTACTCTTCTTATGACGACATCTACAGGTCTTCTCTACATGCTCATAACATCTCAGCATGTTTTCTACTAACTGTTCTACTATAGGTGTTACATCCTCTCTCTCTCATGGAATCATTTTTAATCCTATCTCATCTCTGGTACACTTATTTGATTCTCGTGTAAAACTTTTTATTTAGGGGAAAAACCAAAGTAAAACTTAAAAATATAAATGTATTTTGACATTTTTACTTCTCAAAGACCAAATATGTATGCCTCAAATATTTATCCTTAAAATTTTGAAAAGAAGATCATATATTGTTCTAAGAGTGGATTCATTTTGTTTTTTGTTTTGTTTTGTAGTGTGTTATAAACATTTTATCTTGTTTGACAAAAAAGCAAGTATTTCATGTTAATGCATCTGTTATTTATCTTTTAGTTTGCTTTTTGGCATGTAATTTTATCTTTTCTATTGTTGATTTTGACAATATGGAATATATTATTTAAAAAGAAGCATTTTGAAAAGTATAAGTAGCGTAAGATGCTTCTTCCATAAATAATATATTACATTTTAGTTTCTTAAAAACAATGTTATTTATCATCAAATCAAATTATATTAAAATTATGATAGAAAACTTGGACCGGTTCCCTCGAAGACAAGAAAAAGGACCGGCCTCGTCAATCCAACTTAGTCATGCTATTGGTACGAAAAACAGTTCATTCTTTGTTGAAAAATTTAAGACACTTTTGTGTTCATATTTAAAGATCGCAAATTTTAATAATGTAGTATTTATGCGTTGAGACAAAATTTCAAAAAGTTTTTTTCTAAATTCATTAAAATTTCTTCAATGGAAAATGCTTCATGGTGCGAAAAAGTCAATCACATAAATAATCGATGGGAATAAACAAAAGAATTTAACTGGCCACTCATTCTTGATTTCTGCTCAAAATTCAACTAAACCATTTTTTATTCTTTTAACAAACCGACAAGTGTGTTTTGTTGCCTTAAGGTGTATTTATTTCAAGGTATCAAATTAAATTTTCAAGATTAAGATTCCTACCTATGTGTTTGGTAAAACGTTTGATTTCCTTTTTTTTTTTTTGAAAGAAAGAACGTTTGATTTCCTCGTAATGTTTTTAAAAGTTGTTTGATTTAAAAAAATTAAAAATAAAAATGAAAATAAATGTGAGTAATAGTGGAAAGTTATGGTTAATTGAGATTTATTCTCATGAAAATGTTAAATTCTCATCCTTTAGCATGAGAATAGAAAGTTAAGAAATTATGTTTAAAATACATTCATGAGAATAAAAGCTACCTAGGAATTTTTTTTAAAACTTGAAACAAACATTGAAATGTTAGATTTCAAATCTCACATTCCTAGGAATAACATTAAAATCCTTGAAACAAACAGCCTTTAGTGTGCAAAATATTTAGAGCCATATATCATTATTCTCCAATGAAAATCTACCTACATAAAATGTAATATCAGAATTTTACATCATAGAGCTTTACAAATGAACAAATGCTACTATTAGCTGACATAATTCAAATCAAGTTAGTTAGTTTGTTAGTGAAATAACTAACAAATGGTTAGCATTCCAAAAAAACTAACAAATAGTTAGTAACTTGAGCCACAAGTTAGTTTTGGTTTGTTTGAGTTTGTTATTCATTCTCATGTTTTATAAATAGTCTACAAACACATAAAAATCATTATGTGATCATTTCAATAAAATTTGATTGCTAATCATCTTCACTCTCTGAATTCTCTATTCTCTCTTCTTCACCAAATTCTCATTACTTTCCCTCTTCATAAAATCATCTTTACACGTTAGTTTAGATTCTAATCTTGTCAATTGTTCCATCAGCTACTAGTTTGAGAATTATAATGAGAACTTCATCAATTTCTCCAAGTTTCTCTCTTGGTCTGCTCAAGATCAACATCTTGAATAACTTTTACCAATAATGATTATTATATAACTATATATGCAAATCTAACTTAGATGTCAGACTTCTTGTTGCCAAGAACATTGAGTTGAACTAGTAAAGAGAATTAGAGTGTAAATAATGGATTAGATGCTAAGAAATCCACATACAAATTAGAAGTCCTCTTCTGGTTAAGCTACATGATACTACAAATCACCATTATTATTTATTATAGTGTTACATAATGGAAACAAAATAAAGGCCACCAAATACAAAATAATGATAATAGAGAAGGACAAAGAAAAGGTTGTTTGAAACATCACTTACACTACTAGACTACACTGTCAAGCAAGATGGTGAATTGAAACCAAGAATCAAGAATTCTACAACATGCTATCAGTTCTTGCAGGAAGACGACGAAAGAAGTTGATCGGTGCAGACGGAAGCCTGTGTCGAAATCTCGGATGCCTCATGAAATAGAAACCTGCTAAACCAGCCACCATTTGAAAAGGAGTAACATATAACACCAAAGCAGCTAACAAACAGAAAGTAATGAATAAAGAAGTAGCACGCGGATCTCTCCAGCTCAACAGTGCATGAATCCTCTCACCCTGGCTGGCTAAATCGCCTACAACTGTTTGTATTCTACCAGCCACACTCCTCAAACGATCATACCGCATTCTTACAAGGTCAGGATTTTTGCTTGTTGGAAAAGTATCAAATTCCTCATCCATTTCATCAGGGTGTACCACATCAGCTTGTGAGATTCTTGTGTTCATGTGTGGAGGGTATCTTGGTCGGTACCTGATATTGAAAATAAAGTTGGTTAATAGTTAGTTAAGTTACGTTGTTTATCTTTATGATCTTTTTCATTTTCATATGGAATCATGTATAAATAGGGTGTCTTTTATTTATTATTATCAATTGGTCAAGTTATCAATAAATGAGATAGTTTAGGCTTTAGAAATACCTGAAGTTCCATACACCTATCAAGAATAGGTAGAGAAAAAGTGTAGGCAAAATCAACTCCGGGAAACAAACCAACATGAGAAACAACACATGAACAAGGACTGTTGTAATAGGATTTAACCACATGCAGATATCACCTAACCATTTTCCAACTGCAAACACACCAGAAAAAACTGTCATGAGGCGAAAGAAATTCGCCTTGCTACGGCGCATGCTCCAAAGATGTGAGTCAACATCTGACATGTATTCCACAACTTCTTTACGAAGTGGTGGCTCTGCTCGACCGAGCCGCGCTGCCACTATGTTTACTGCTTGGTGACGTAGCATATCGAGTTGCATGACTGCGAATGGCCTAACGTAATGCATTTTCGGGAGAAGTGGTTTTGAGTATAGGTAAAGCATGTTTGCAAATGAAGTGCATGAGAATCTTATTGCCAAGTGAAGTTCACCCATTTTCTTAACACCAGTTGGGTGAAGAACAAGCAATGGATATGAGTGTGTGTAAATCCGTCCTGTTTCAAGAGTCGATATGCGAATTCTCACCTTCCCAATTTTCAAGTCTTTGTTGTGACCCTTTTCACCACTGATTTGGGAATTATCAAAGACGCCTACTGTGAGGACTGTGGCAGGATCAAAGACCTCCCAAGTGTATTGCTCGTTGTATTTTGGCGACAAGTTGTCAACAAGTGTCCTTGTTCTGACCCATTTGTGACCGTATTTTGCTACACAATATGTATCAGAAGTGCCTCTACCATCCCTTGTTTTCATTGGGTGGAGTCCTATTGCATTCAGCACTCCAAGTTCTAAAACACCAATTGGTGGCCTCCATAACTGTTTTGCAGTGGGGCGTAGATCGCTGCTGTAATGAGTTGATTCATCAAGAACATGATATCCTCCATCCAGACATAGACGTAGCTGAATTCTGCTTGCAAACTTTTCTCTCTTCAGCTGATCAACATCCACGGCAACAGGCTTTTCCAAGTTGAACCATCTAGAATGAATGATTCTATCATCCGCACGCCTCTCCACAGCGTTCAGTGGTATGATAACCCTCCCAATGATCTCATCTTTTCCCGGACCAACTCGATCTTCAACCGAAAGTATTACATGATCTTCAAAAGGCTCGGCAGCAACAAACAAAAGATCTTCATTCCATTGTGGGTTTAGAGTTCTAGCAGGAACTGTCTTCGTTTTCAGCACTTGGTTTCCTATCTGCACCTTGACATATGCATCCGGGAAACGATTTTTCTCCGTTGGAATCAAGTCTTGTGCTTCTACAACATTGACACGAACGTACCACAACCTCGGAGCATGATAGACCTTTGAACGTATCACTGTCGTAGTAGCAGGCGTGCTGTCGACAGGTGAAGCTGCATCTGAATGCCATGCATCAGAAAATGCTTCATCTGCTTGAGTACCAATCCAAACAGCTAGCATCAACTCACCTTTAACTTTCTCCCCTTTCTTATCGTCAAGGCGATACCATTCGGGTGCCAAAGGACTATCTGGTGGAACTCTTAAAGGAATCTCATTAATGTCAAACCTCACAATACCTACAAAATCATCTTTGATGAGATCTTTGTCCTTGATCACAACTTCTAGTACAGATGCTTGCATTCTCTCCTTTGAAAATGCAAAAACCTGATGCCACTCCGGATTCTGATTCTTATCATAGTGTTTGGTAATACCTCTGTAATTGCCAATTCTCACCTCAACAAATGGATCAAGACTCCCGGTAAGATCCATAGAAGGAAGCTCACGAGCCTTAACGACTCTGACATACAAAAAATACATCCTTTCAACTAGATCATATGTACTTGCGGTCTTGTCTTTATGAACAACACGACCGCCAACAACCCTTCCCCCACCGAGAAACGGACTAGTTTCTTTAAGTGCAAAATCAACTGGTTGTAATGATGTAACTGAGTGCATGTGTACTAGCTTCATAGGCTGTGGTTGATCAGCTTTCATTTCATCAGCTTCATACTTCGGCACATAGTGAGTATCTGCATATCCAGTGGAATGTTGTTGATGTTGATGCCGGTGATGGTTTGTGTTAGGGAGGTGATGAAATGTGTGTCTTGAGGACTCAACCTTATCACTAGATAAACCATTCATCATTGAACCCGTAGGTCCGCGGACTTCAGCATGATTATTTGTTGGCATAGACTCAACAGAAGGATTTGGAATTGAGGATTTTATGGTTGGATTATCAGTGATGTAAATTTTAAGGCCAAGCTCACCTCTTACACGAGAGAAAATCCCGCGCTTTTCCAACGGATAGTGCAAAACAACTGCATCAGCTTGAGGGACAAAAGAAGTACCTGTGAGGCTAACTTTACCAAGAAATGAACTTGAGTTAGTAGCTTTGGAATGGCAATGGACATAAGCTTCAAGAGTGAGATAGTGAAGATTGGAAGGATCTGATATGTTGAAGTAGAAGCTCTCATTCCAAACAGGATTAAGATCCTTTTCTTTAATGGTTGTTCGGAACTTTTGGCCGTCGAAGTAAAGTTCTACAAAGGCATTAGAAGAACCTTCTCCATCTTTTGGTAGTAGATTGTGAGCACCAACCACATCTACCCCTAACTTTAAGTTGATCATAATTAAATGTGGTTCCTTAACAACTGAAATTTAGATAATTTAGATACCTACAGAGAGAGGAACACAAGCTATTTGTTAATCTACAACAAGCTACAAAAGATGGAACAATCTCGTAATCAACATAATAAGATCAAACTATATAAACAAATTCGTATTAAAGCTCCGGTTCCTTAGACAAAATGGGTCTGACTAATAAGAAATCTAACTAGAATTAAAGTAAAGTCCGCCTAATGATTATTCTAATAGAAAATTGAACTCGAATAGTACCAACTTTTAATCAAATGTAACCAAAGTTCATTTTTAACCACATGAGCTCAACGAGTTAGTTATCAAAGTGTAAAAATTGAATATATCTATCATCACGCAAAAGGATTAGTACAATTGCAAGTATATATATGTATAATTAATGCATATTTCCAAAACATTTTTGTAATAACAAAAGTTACAAAACCCATTCTAATTCAAACCAACTTTGTTTTCTAGAATATAAGACAATGAAATAGTGTAATATCTAGCAATAAGGTGTTGCATGAAACAAAAAAAAGATAATAAATAAAGTTATAAACTGAAAAATGTGTATTCATATCTTTACACAAACAAAAATCATGTGGCATAAAAGAAAAAAATGAAGTAGTAATAAAAATGAGAGAATTAAAGTATCACCTTGAAGAGCAGAAGTAACAAGTTTAAGAAGATCTTTGTGTGGTTGTTCTCTTGAAAAGGAGAGAGTTGAAATGAATGGCTTCACTTCAAATGAACACAAAAAGAAAAGAAAAAGGAGTACTCAATATTAATTTACCTCTTCAAAAACCGAGCTTTCATGTATAGAAAAATTGATGTACACGCATTTAAATAAATAAGCATGTGACTTGCACTGATACTTTTTCAGCTCTAATTTAGTGATCCATTAAACACGGCTCATACACATGAGCTTTGCACAGTTGAAATATATATATATATTTATAATAAGATAATATGATTTACAAAACTTAGAGTTTCTAGCTAGAATAATATAAGAAATTATGAAAAAAATCTAAATAAGGAAATAAATAAATAATTTGAAGACACAGTAGCTACTTACTACTGATAGTGTAATAGCTTTACACAAGAATGTGATAGAAAGCTGAAAGAAGAGTGAGAGAAGAAGTGTTAGAAGCTATCTATGTAGTGAAAGGGTGGATAGCAACAAACAAGAACAGAAACACAGTCTCCAATGCTTCATCATATATAGAAGAAAAGACAAATGAGCTTCACTTAGTACACTGACAGTGTTACCGTGCGGGTGACTTCATCATCTTTAATATATACATGCAAGTATGCAACCTTCATCATATATCAATGTCATTCATTTCCATGTAACCTTACCTTACCCACACAACACTTATAATTTATTTTTTGTATTTTTTATTCAGTTCATTTCTCATTTTGTTTATCAGCAATGCTGTTGAAACACACAATTTGGACACCAAAATACGACACATGTACTCTACTAGTATTTTTTTTTCTTCCATTTTTTATTATAGAGAAGGATTTTTTAACACATCTTTGGTTGTGTCTTCAATCAATTTTCACTACTCTTAACCACAATATGTTGTGAACCACTGCTGGAATCTATTTACTTATGTAAATTTTGAAACTATGTAATTTTTTTTTTGACAAAATGTAAAAAATTTGTTAACGCTTTGCATTTTTGTGATTGACAAAGTAATTAATGAAATTTATGTTTGAAAAATGGTTAACAACGTACATTCTTGTGCTTCATTTAATTGTGAAATTAATTAAGGGTAAAAAATATTGTTTAACAAAAATTACCCTCTATAATGTAAAAAGTAAGTATCGTTCATCGTATTTATACGATAAATAGGACCACAAGTGTCATATTTGTGTTCCAATAACATTTTTTTTTTGTTTATTTTACGTTATCTTTTTGAGACTCGTAATTTTTTAACATTTATTAAGGGTCTTGCTAACCGGTGCTCCGGGAGCACCGATTAAGCACATCATAAAAAAGAATTATTACTATAAAAGGAAACTGTTTTTGACTTTATTATAAATTAATTACACAATTTCAAAATTCATTAACTACTATATAATTTCCTTTTTCATATCTTTAATCATTGTCTCGGGATACCGGTTAGCATTTCCCTTTATTTAATTATTTGCTCTCGATCTTTCTCTTTCCATCATTTTTTTTTGACAAATCTCTTTCCATCATATTTATTACACTATCCTCTCTATTTTTTTCTCAATGTGTTATTTAGGTGTATGAATGTCTATATTTTATTTTCCTTTTCTTATGAGATAATCAATTTTACTATTTGTATCATCGGTTCTTTTTAAATCTTTTATTTACCCATACATGAAATAGTGACATACGGAGTGTCCATGAAGTATTTAAAAGTTTAAATATTTATCTTTTCAATAAAATAATTATTTCTTCCCTCGACTCTACGATGATCCCTTCCCCCAAACAATCCATTAAATATATTTTATATTTGTATATACAAATATTATATATGTTATATTTATTTGAGTTCTCACATAATGTGTAAAAATTTCTTTTTATAGCTAACATTTACAATAATGTCTTAATATTATATTTATTATATGGTTAAATATAAAAAAAAAATTCAAATTTTTTCAAATATGGCTAAATATATTGATGGAGCTCCGAGCGGATCCATGGCAAATGCCAATGGAAATGAGTGGCGGGGTGAAGAGCGTGAAGTCCTCCCTTCACCCAACGACATTGACATCCCCATAAATTTAAGTATAGATGACTCTGCCAGTAGATATACAAATAAATGATGGCCTTTAATTGCAAGCATGGGGTTTGCATTGTTCAGCAGAAAAAGAGTATGGTGTTGTGTTACCAATTTGAGGTCATGCAGCAAACATAATGGGTTCCATTGACTTCGTAATTTTTCCCAATAATTTTATTACGTCGGCATATAAGGTCTAGCAATAACATGGGAGACCTCTTAAATGTATGAAAGGCTCAAATACACTTTCTTTTTTTGACTGCCACAATTAAGGCCTTCCTCTAAGACCACGTTCAATGGCTTTATCTCAATTTTCAGAGATGTTCGTGCTCGACTGGTTAGAGACATGAAATAATTCACGCACTTATGTGATGAATTTTCTTTTGGATCATATTAATTTGTGTTTTAAATGTACAAGTTAAGATTTATCTCCTCAAAAAAAAAATTAAGATTTATAAAATGAGATGTACGATAAATTTTACATTAAGAAAATAAATTTTTAAACTTTATAGATGTTAAATGCACATTTTTTTACTTTGGATTATTCAAACGTCAGAATCGTCAAAAAAAAAAAAAGACCTTAGTGTGTGTTTGGTTTGGCGGCGGCGAGAATTGATTTTGATAGAATTGAGTTTGAAAGAATTGATTTTGGTTAGAAGTGAGTTTGATATGAATTGATTTATGTCTGGATACATTTATTAAAAGTGATTCTTACGAGTTTGATTTTGTTTAGATAGTTTGAATCAAAATTGATTTTGAATATAAAATGATCAAACTACCCTTTTAATTGTATTTAAAAGTAAATACCTTATTCTCATTAAATATTTATTTCAACTTATCATAAATAGATTTTTATTGTTTGAAAAATTGATTTTAAAATAATATTAATTTCTAAGAGTTATTTTTAATAATTTTTTATATCATTTGAGTGATTTTTAATAGAATATAAGCATCAAAATATGTATAAAAAAATGATAAATTAATCCAATGTAAACTAACATATATATAAATTCTTAATTTAATACATAATTATAGATTATTTTAAGCCTTAATTATAGATTTTTAAAACCATTGAAAATATCTGTAAAAAAAATTAAAACCTTTGAATATATTGTGAAAAAAAAAACTTTAAATATAGAGAATTTAATTTCAAATATATATTATGTTCATATTTTTGAGCAATTTATATTATATAGTTTTTTTTGTCTAAACAAGACTTCAATAGTTTTTTAATTTATTTAACTTAATGGGCTTATTTAGAAAATAAAATAGAAAATTGCTTTTCTGACATTGATAAGTTCATATTGACACAAGTAAAATACCTAAATGTCCCCAGCGGCAGTTAACAACCGCTCTATGATACGCCAACAGTTAACAGCCGCTGGAACTCAGCGGTTGTTAACAACCGCTGAAGCTGAAGCCAACGATTGTTAACTGCCGCTACGTGTCTTGATCATTTTCCAGAAACTCATTTTCATTTTTCAGTGTCTTTCCTAACCAATTTACATTTTCATTTTCATTTTCATTTTCGTCTAAGATTTTCATCAAATAACCAATTGAAAATTCATTTAAAATTTTCATCTAATAACCAATTAATACCTAAACATATTCATCCAATATTTAACAGGAACATGGTAAAATTAAAACGCAA
>Ga0099826_10002907_pt1 | contig 11363 bp, 5 predicted proteins | sample Mtrugardesep15_FD_76830 | JGI IMG/M metagenome (GOLD analysis project Ga0099826, IMG submission 76830) | Root nodule microbial communities of legume samples collected from California, USA - M. trunc garden sep15 | ecosystem: Host-associated > Plants > Roots > Nodule | place: USA: California...
AGCAGTGAATATAACTTCTAGGATGATATTCTCCTTTGGAATATTCCTAGTACTTCAATGTTCATAGTCTTAAATGAACATTGAGTATCCTTTTTGACATAGCCCTTGTGTATGTCTTTATTGCTTGATTGATCCATGCAGAAGTACCTTCCTTGACATTTATTCATGTCACATGTGCCTTGCATGACCTTGATTAATGTTCTTGAGATTTTGAAGTGCAGCTTCCGAATAGCAGCTTCTGGATATAAGCTAGCTTCTGAAGTGTAGCTTCTGATGTGTTCAGAAGTTGAGTCTTCTAATCTTTGCGCGAACATTCTGATCTCTGAGCAACATTCTGATCTAACTTTCTGACCTCAATGTTAGATCATGAATTCAAATGTCATTTGATTCTTTGAATCTTGGTATGATTTAAACCTTATTCCTGTCTTAGTAAAACACTCGAGAGCACAAATTAAATACCAAGAAATTAATCAAAGTCCATTAATTTTTTAATCATAATGGTTTATTATCTTTAAAATTAATTAGGGATTTGGCCTCAACATACCTTCCTTTTATAGTGTTGAATCATACTTTCCACCTTAGCTATGATTTTGCCATGTCAAACGCCAATTAGACTTTACTTAATGTTTTTCCACAAAAACTGACGTAAGAGACCAAACATGTAACATTCGAAAACTTAAGGACACTTTGAGATGTTCTTTAGTTATGAGACCATTTTGCAACAACCAATTAAGTTAAGGGACCTAGTAGATCAATTAAGCCTATTTTATGATCTTTGGTCAAAATAAAATTTTTCTATAATGTTAAATATTGTCTCTATATTTGTCAAAAAAATAAATATATATTGTCTCTATATTGTTTTGGATTGTTCGTATTTTAATAAAATTTAACTAAGTTTTTAATTGATAGTTTAAATAATACTATAAAAAGGATAAATTAAATTAAATTTAAAGGTAAAAATAAAAATAAAAAATCTAACTCAAATGGGTATATTCCCTTTATAGATTGTTATATATAAGACATAAAAACATAAATAAATAAAAAGTAAAACAATTTTTCTGCCCACGGATAGAACTCAGTAACTTCCCACCCCCTTAATTAAGAAAATTACCATATAAGTAACCAACTTGGACTTAGAACTTTTGCTGGATTTTGCTACTTGTTTAGTTCAAGAAACTACCAGGAAAAACACAAACCTCCCAATTGCAATCAATGGACTCATAGTTTAAGCATGAGATCATTTTCTTATAAATAAATCAAAAAATGGCATATTTGATATTCTTAGAAATCTTCACGTCATTGTAGAGTTGAGTTGGATAATAAAAACAAAACAAAATACAGTGGGTCAAGTTGGAGTGTAAGAACAGAAATAGCTTTTATTCAAATAAATTTTTACTCATTTGATAAAAAGTTGATTCATCTGTAAAATTATATGTTTAATTTTCGTTGTTAATATAAAGAACTGTTTAACTAATAGATGATATATAAGTATCTCTGAAACTTTTTATAAACTTTAAAATCTATCGTGACTCTGAATTCTCAAAGTCTACTCTCTAATTTGTTTGTTTTCTTAGAACAAATAGCTTTTATAAAGTTTTAACATTATTCTCCACCTATAAATAAAGTTTTAACATTATTCTCCACTTATAAATAAAGTTTTAACATTATTCTCCACCTATAACCGTGTGTGATATTTAATATTCGAGTCCTATCAAGTTTCAACTACAAAACCTTCTTTCCACTCCCTTTCCCAGCAAACTTGAAAACGACACAACCTCATGCCGTGTTGTGTACCACTCTCAGCCGTTTTAATGTTTTACACTGCAACAAACAATTACTAGTTTTTGTATTAGTAAATAAAATACTTCTTTTATTTTCAAAAAAAGATACTTATATCAATTCATTAATTAAAATGTGTTCAATATAATCTGATATTTTTACTTAAATCTAGAAACTAATCGAAGATGTGGTCGTCTTAGCTAATCTATAGACTACCAAAACTTATTTAAATATTTTTTAGAAGTGAAATTAGACCATCCATCTCACAATATATTTATTTCATTTGTAAAATAAAATTATTCTAAATAAATTATTACTTTTATTTTTTAATGCATTATCAATTACTTATTTTTCAATTATAGTTATAGACAAGTTTTCACACTTTATGATAATATAAGTTCTATCTTTATGTCTATAATGATTTTGTCATTTTATCTATTAAAAAAATAAAATACTCTGATCTAAGACAAATAATTGGATAAAATCACCACTTTTAAAATAATATAGTATATTTGTACCAAAAAAAAAGAATATATTTTTTTATGGGAGTATAATATAGTTTTTTTTGTCAAGTAGTTTGTTGGAACTCACACTTTTTTTGTTTTGTTTTTAGATGAAGTGATAATCCACTCAAATTAAACTCTCACACAGCTGTGAGGTCTTGAGTTCGAACCTGAGTCACGACGTCCGGCCTATTTGTCAGTTGAGCTAGGATTTCTAGATGGAACTCACACATTTTAAATGTGAGGAAATAAGATATCCGAATTTAATATTAGCTCTTACATATATTATGCAATGTCCCTACCAATTGAGTTAAACTCCTAGTATAGTGTATTTTTATCAAGAGCAATATAGTAATATACATAAATATAAATATTAAATCCTTCAAAAAATATATGAATAATAAATAAATACATATTTACGTTCCAAAGATTGTATACGTGGCTGCTATCTAAACACTCCTTTGATACGTGGCAGTTATCCAGAAATTCACTTATTTTATCCCCTTTTTAATGTGATACATATATATTACCCTGTTATGATTATGATTGGTCTTTTTTTAATATTAAATTTATTTTATTTCGAAGAGAAAGTTCTATTTTGTCACTAATGCCGTCAATTTGCGACTTTTTTCCTTGTAATATTTTTAACAACCAAGCCTTTAAGTAAGTCTTGGCTGAAAATAATTATTATTGCGGCCAACTCTGAGTTTACCAAAAATAACTACTGTATTTTTCCTTACTTAAACCAAAAAAAAAAAAAAACTGTATTTTATTGTGAAGTGATGAGAAAATAAAATGGCTTGCAATCTTTTCTTCTCAGCCGAATGGTTTGCAACATTTTTTTATATTAACTTTTTTTACAAAAATAAATGATATTTACTCATTTAAATGGATATCATATATCGATGTAATTCAAATTTGAAGTCGCAGGAAAATAGAAGAAGAATTTACAATCAAACTCACAACATCCATGTTAATAACATAAAACGGTAGATTATATATCTTGCAAATAAGATTTTATTCTATTTCCCGAAATACTCATGGCTTTGAAAATGTCACGTTGACGACACAAAATTCATTGATTGAATATGCAATTGATCAAGGTTAGTCCTTCAACTTGAAAGAGATAAACACAACACTAGATAGGAAATAAAAAGCACTCACACAACGTGAAATTAAAACAAACATAATTGTGCTAAGACAACGAAATCACAAAACAAATGAAATAAAATTAAAAATATGTGAAAAATACTTATTAAACTAAAAGAAAAAAATTTAATTAGAGGGTTGATATTAGGTCAAAATTAGCTTTAAATCTCCCACTCTTTGATGGATCAACAAGAAAAATAGTGACAACTAAAGTTTGAGAAGGAGAAAAGAGAGAAAAAATGAGTTTAATTAATATAATAATATTATATTTGATTCCTTAACTAATGTATATGAGACACTTGTTAGTTTTTTTCTTAAAAGAAAACTTGGATGCTAAATTTAATGCTAATTTTTTTTAGGAAATTTAATGCTAATTTTTTTTCAAGATTTTAGTTTTATACATGGTTATGTTGACAAATGATCTAACAACATTGTTTAAGAAATATTTTCCCTGGTCTCATTTACAAACAATTTTTACTTTTTCAAATTCATTAAATAAGTGATGTATCTGAAACATAACACAGTTTAGATATGTCACTTATTCAATAAATCTTAAAAAGCAAAAGTTGCTTATAAATGTGACCTGAATATAAATTTATCTTAAAAAACACAAATTAAGTATTTTTCAAAATCTTAAATACACTGTCTTCCATGCTAAAATTATGTTTTTCACAATCATTTTCCTTTGAAAATTATTAAAAATACTATTTACAACATTCTCTTTAAGAATCACTTTTTTATTAAATAAAATCAATGAGAATTTCACACTTTAAAAAGAATAATGTTATTTGAACGTCAACATGAACAACTATATTTTCATAAAAAAATATCTATTAGTATGAAAACTAAAACAATAAAAAGGAAAGTAAAAATAAAATGTAAATATGAGAAAAAATGTTGTCACAACAATTATTATAAAATGGTTGTGTATATCATTTTTTTAAAAATAGGTTGTGTTTAAAGTAACAAAATTCATATGAATTCCATTTGATGAGATAGTGAACGGTAAAAAGTAGTGAACGGGTAAGTTAGTATTCGATTTTCTTCTAGGGCATAAGATTTAACATTTTCCAACAAAAAGTAACAAAAAAAAAAAACATTGTGTCGATAAATGCGCGTGATTAAACGCAGTGTCCCAAGCGAGTTTTATTTGTTTGAACGCAACAGTAACTCCCACGCGCACATCTCAAAGAAAAAAAACAAGTCCCACGCGCAGACACGTGTTCATGAACATGAACAGATAGATACATATAAAACCAACCTCTTCGTTTTGTTTCAAACACAACACAAAACACACATTAACAAACCTCTTTAATGTTCATGTCTGTTATTACTTCTTCATCGTCACAACAAACTCATCAATTTCTTCTTATTACCTCTCTTCTTTTTCTCATCAACAAAATCAAAACCAACAAAAGAATTGTAATGGGTCTTTTACTTTCAAGGTCTTTGGCTTGTAAATTCTTTTACCCTTTACTTTTCTCTAAGAAAGTTCATAATGATTTTTTCCCTCAACAATTGGAGAATATGATGTGTTTGGTTTCTTCTAGAACTGGTAGACATTTGCAACGTTATGAACAAGGATGTCGTCAAGTTGTGGGGTGTGTTTCTGTTTCTCTCTCTTGATCTTGTGATTTGTTCTTATGGGTTTCTTAAAAATTGGATTTTTAATGTTTGATAATGAATATAATGGACAATTTATGAAATTTTTAAGGTTTTATCAATTGGGGTTTCTTTAAATTTTGAATTGAATATGATGGACAATTTTTTTTTTTTGATAAAGGTTTTTTCTCAATTGGGTTTCTTAAAATTTGGATTTTTAGTGTTTGGAATTGAAGATGATGGAATTTTTTTAAATTTTTTAAGTTTTTTTCAATTGGGGTTTTTAAAAGTTTTGATTTTTAAGGTTTGAATTGAAGATGATGAACAATTTATGAAAATTTTAAGGTTTTTATCAATTGGGTTTTTTTCTAATTGATTTTAAAGTATACCCTTTTATTCATTGTTGAATCATTGGAAGGAAAATTGAAAAGTCAATTTTTTTTTTGGTAATTTAATTTGAATTTTGATGTATGTGGGTTTGATTTGTTAATCTAACTTTATTTTGTGTTGTTTTTGGAATTGAACAGATGCATACCTTATAGATACAAAAAGAATGGAACCCAAGAAAAGGAAATAGAGGTTCTTTTGATTAGTGCTCAAAAGGGTAATGGAATGCAGTTCCCAAAAGGAGGTTGGGAAAAAGATGAAACCATGGAACAAGCTGCTTTAAGAGAAACCATAGAAGAAGCTGGTGTTATTGGAAGTGTTGAAGTAAGTATTTGCAAATTGCAATCACTTTTCTAGATTTGGTTTTTCATTTTTCATGATACAATTACAATAATTGGTGCTTTGATTCTTACTGTGTATTATGATTGTTTTCTTGCAGAGTAATTTGGGTAAATGGTACTATAAGAGCAAACGCCAACCCACTATGCATGAAGGATATATGTTCCCTTTGCTTGTTAGCAAGGAGTTGGATAATTGGCCAGAAATGAACATAAGAAGAAGAAAATGGGTAAGTTTATATGAGACCTATTCAACTTTCATAATATCCTAATCATGTTCGCGACACAATTCTTGCTATTGCATAGAATTGCAGTCAAATACAACTTTTGCAACCTCAATCAGAGCCGCTGAGACATAATATTTTTATATGTCAGCGGCCCAGATTGCGGTTGCATACATGATTTACAAAACCTTGATCCTAATCAAGTGGCATTTATAAATTTTTGTGTCTTACTCAAATGTCAATTCATCTTGCAAATTGCAATATCTTAATGAAGTAGTATTCTTTGTTTACTATTATTACTTTTTGTTAGTGTCCTAATGTTTCTTTCATTTGTAATCATGCAGTTGACTGTGGCTGAAGCAAAAGAAATATGCCCATATGCTTGGATGAAGGAAGCTTTAGATGAATTGGTTAGTAGACAAACCAATTCAATCTAAGTTTTAGGTTGTATATTGTAGGCATTCTCCCTTGCTTTTGGAATCTACAAAGTGGTAGAACAGAAGCACTCAAAAGATATTAGGACATAGAAAATGAAATCAAAAGTCAAGAATTTGGAAACTGCAAAAGATGAATTTGTCATTTGAGTTTGTTCATGTTTTCAAATTTGCTTGAGTTAGGTTTAGCAGCAAATTATGAATTCTTAGAGTGTAGTTGAGGTCTAACCTTAGAAGTGATCCACTGTAGATGTACAAAGTCAATTCATTCTTTAATTCAATCATTCTTTGGTAATGTATCTAATAAGCTATGTGTAATATACACTCTTCTTCTAGTTTGTAGCTGAAGATTATACTTTGTATCTATTGCCATCTCTCACTTTGATGGGCACATGTGTTCTTTTGTTTAAAATTTAAATTTAAATACACTGTCCAACAATCATAAAACTTAAATATACCATTTCTAAAATCATTAATATGATAGTGTCAAACACCAACAACCAAATTTTATAAGTGATGCTTAAATATGCAAATAATTTTGGGACCAAAACAAGTAATAATGATGCAATGGCCATTATAATTTTCTTTACTAAGATTATGAAAGAGGGTTAGCTAAACAACACTCCTCTTTATCGGACCTTTAGTGCTCTTTCGAACTTTCTAACAAATGGTATCGGTGTCTGATTCAATTTAGCGGGGGAGCGAAAGTGGGATCTTGGTGTTTAAGTCAGGTATTAGAAGTGGAAGATTTACATTTGAAGAGGAGTTTGTTAAATTATGAGTAATTAGTCCAACATTGACAATATGAGTCGGCAAAATATTAAATGGAGTATCAAATAAGATATTGGCAAAATATTAAATGGAGTATCAAATAAGATATTGGGTGAAGTTGTGGTGTCTAGAGATGAAGATGTGGCGTGTGCATCTCCAATGATTTAGAATCATTGCTACTAACATTCAACATCATATGATTTTCTTTTATGTTTTTAAGTTTCATAAGCTTAAGTAGTTTCACTACTTTTCCAAAGTGAAGAAAAGACAAAGATTGTTAAAAGAATTATTCTTGCATTAACAATTGAGAACTTATCTCTTTTTGTTTCTCTCCAAAAAAAAAAACTTATCTCTTTTTGTTTACCAACAAAACAAAGTATACAAAAGCCAATTTGCCCATGAAAAAAGGAAAAGAAATAGAGCATGAGCCGCTTATTGTGCACAATTTTGATGCCATCAAACTATCAATAGTCTTTATCGCAAAAAATGCGGCCATGTTAGGTGGTGAGTCGCAGCTGTTCACACAAAAGAAAATGATTGAGGTGAGAAGATATCTTTAGGCATATATCCCTTAAAAAAAAAGAAGCATATATCCCTTAAAAAAAAGTGCTTTAAGCATATTATTTAAAATGACATAAACATGTGTTTATAAGGGTGGACAATCATCATATCAAAGATCGGTTTTATGGGGTTGTGTTAGACCTAATCACAATTTTCAAGATTATATTAGAGTCTCTTTAAGATCCATTGAGTCACTTGCTATCAGATTTTTGCTCTCAAATCACCTACAATTTATATCCACAAACTAATTCCAAAGTGCTGGTTGAGAGGGTGTGCTAAAACTTTCACGTCAGGCACTAATATTTAAACACAATATCAAAATATTTTATAAAATGTAACTATCAAATAAGTGAAATATCTCCTCTAGTAAGCTTTATTAGCTAAAATAACTGATTACAATTTACAATCAATTAAACAAGGGGCGCACAAACCTTCAAATCATTTTTGAAAATGGTTCAATCAACTAATTTAACTCTTATAAAAATAATTATAATTACTTGTTTATTATTCAAGGTGAGAAAAAGACATTTCTATTTTAAAGAACAACAATCAATATAATTTTAAATCAATAAAAGAAAGATACTCAAACAATATGATTGAAATAGATAGAAACCACCTATTGAGTAAAGGTCAACATAAAAATAATAAAACCGTGGCTGATATTCTAACAGATTAAAAATTACGGTGTCTTTTATATGAATATGAATGAATTACAGTGGTTAAAATAATCCGGAGCAATACTTTTTACATTCAAATAATCCCGCTGAAATTTTCAAGTTAACATTTAACCAAATTCTATGCACAAGAGTACATCCTCTAGTCACAAATATAAGCAAAAATTCATATTTTACATTCATTCATTAAATGATGTATGTTATCTACAATAAAGACCACATACATCATTAATTACATGAATCTCAAATATAGATTTTTGCTTATAATAATGACCGGAGGGTGTATGTAGTAGTTTGAACCCATGAAATTGTTGGAACACGAATTTAACATCACATTTTAACATAAAACCTGAATGTATTGGTTTTATGAGACCTATTACTTATATATTGTTCAACAATTATTTTTTCACTTAATGCGATACTTTCAACCACCTCACATTTGCCACAACAATCACCACCAAGTGCGAGTCATTCCATCCATTCATATGTATATATCTGCTCTTTGAAGCAAGAGCAACTACAACTTCTCTAGTCTCTTGGATGTATGGGGACTTGGGTAGTTGTGTGTAATGAGAGAGTTTACAATTTTTTCGTATAAAGTTTGTAGTTTAGAGGTTTTCAATTTTGTCCGTGCGAAAATTGTATGAGATGATTTTCAATTTTGTGATTGTAAAAATTGTCAATTGAGTAATAAAATATTTTAATGAGGTTATGGATGTAGGTATAAAGTGACCACAATCAATTTGTTTTGCTTCTTTGATAGTTTGCTTCCCCTAGTATAAAATTTTTCTTTTGAGAATTTTTCAACAGTTAGCATTAGACCAAATGTTCCTTTCGAAAGAGGTTATTCATTTCAAGAGAGGTTGGCTGTTATCTTACTTGTGTGTTCCTCATAGATGGTGTTTTGTTTAGTTTGAAGTTGGATGTTCGTTTGTTTGATGGGAGTTTGAACTTATCCTTATGACAATGAACAAGTCAAAAAATTGTGCTAGATTTGCAAACCCAAAAAGAGAGTTAGAAAAGTTCAAGAGTGCTACTTATGCAAATGTAGTTAGTTATTAGAATTTTCTTTTACTCTTAAAAGATGAAAATGATAACAAAGTGGAGAAATCTGAAACTTTAGATGAACAAAAAAAATGTGTAAAATTGATATTCATGTCAAGTCCCACGTCGAGTACTAAGAAGAAAAAAAGTAGAGATTCAGTATAAATATCGAAAGTTAGTTTGAGTTTTCGTCACCACAACATCTATAATCTCTTTATCGTGTTGGGGGCTTGGAGTGTTGTGTATCATGCGAAAGTTTGCAATTTTTCTGTGTAAAAATTATAATTGAGGTGTTTATAATTTTGTTGTTGTAAAAATTGTGATTGTGTGAGAATTGGTAGGGTTTGCAATTTTGTTAGCGGAAAACTGTATGAGGGTTTACATTTTTCACCTTTTTTTTCAAATGAAAAATATTACGAGTTAGATTAATATCTACTCTTTGGTTCGGGTTTAGATCCCAGAACTCCAACTCATTTTCTCCTAGTATAAATTGCAAAAGTAATAAAAATATGTCATTGAGATTTTTTAATTTTTTTTTAAGAAATCAAAATGATGTATTAACACGAAACGACGGACTATCTTGACGGCACAAGATGTACCACCTAAGACATCTGAAAATTACAACAAGAGTTCATCAAATAGAAAAATAAACTAGCCAATACCTACACATAAGAAAGGGGTTTGACACCAATTATGAAAGCCATAAAAAAAGTTTACAAATTTAGCTTTAAACCATCAGAATGAAAGAATTTTAACATTCTTCAGTAGCCGAATGGGCGAATTTTCTTTACTGTTAAATAACCTATCATTTCTTTCCTTCCATAACACCCACAAACAAGCACACCAAATTAGATGCATTAGAGAACATCGAGATTTACCATAGCCGGATGAAGTAGCGAACTGGTAAAAATGATCCACAATATTAGATAGATCTGCTGAATAAACACCAAACCAGTTTCTAACCAACTGCCATAACTGACCAAAAAAGTGACAAGACAAAAATAAGTGGGTCTCTGATTCCTGTTGCCCACAGCCAGAAACACACAGCGAAGCCTCGTAGGGAATAATGCCTCTATGTAACAAGTTTGTCTTGGAAGACAACATATTCTGAAAAAGACGCCAAACAAACACAGAGACCTTCAATGGAACATCCTTCCTCCAAAGTACAGCCGCTGGGACATGCATAGTGGTGGGCAGCCTTGATGTGAGCACTCGATAAGCACTACTGACAGTGTATCCCACAACCAGATCATGTATCCATCACCAGGAGTCCTTAATATCAACCTGCAATATAACATTTAGCAGCATATTCCTACACTCCTCTACTAAGGCCTCCTCCCACGCCCACAACCTCTTATGCCACCCTTCAAGCCTCTCCACCCTCATCCCATCCCCAAGTAAACATTTGAGCTACAGTCGCCAATTTATTTTATGATAAATCAAACAAACGGTGGAATCTAACACAAAGAGGGGCCTCACCTACCCACCTATCCAACCAAAAAAGAGAGCGAGCTCCGTTTCCGACATTAAGGCAGACATTGTCAGAAAACCAACTACCCGACACCACACCATCACCATTTCGGATGCTAGCTATCGTCCTCCACCACACCGACTCCTCCCAACCACAAGCCTTCAACCGACCACCCTCTAGGCCGTATATGGTGATATGAAGTACTAAACCACACTATTGGATAGTTGAAATTCCTTTTTTCTTCCTCTCTATTATTTTTAGGCCTAAAGACCGAGCTTAAATTGTTTAACCCTAGAGGAAACCTGTCATCGCGATTTTCGGGTGTCAAATCATTAATTAGATTTGAACCTTTTAATCATTGATGTCTCTATTTTTTTTGGGGAAGGTAAAATCGAGAAAAACCTTAGAAATTCTAAGTTCGGGGCT
>Ga0099826_10002908_pt1 | contig 11363 bp, 9 predicted proteins | sample Mtrugardesep15_FD_76830 | JGI IMG/M metagenome (GOLD analysis project Ga0099826, IMG submission 76830) | Root nodule microbial communities of legume samples collected from California, USA - M. trunc garden sep15 | ecosystem: Host-associated > Plants > Roots > Nodule | place: USA: California...
AAAAAAAAAACATTACATATGATTTATAAATAAAAAAAAAAAAAAAAAACATTACATATGATTTATGATAGATTTGTAATTAAAGATGTTTTGAGAAGTGATTAATGGGTTAACAATAAACATAAGAATTTCTTTTACAACTAAGAATTTCATTAAGTCGATATGCCCTGGAGAAAAGAAACACAAAATATTAGGCCTTGTTCACTTCTCATGTTACCTGTTTTCATTTTAACATACGAGAATGTAGTACATAATTATTACTGATCAAGAGAGTAAATGAGTGAATTAGAGGTGCATGCCGCACTTAGGTTAAAGTAGCTTAGTGGCTAGAGGTCACACAGTTAAATGTGGAGAAGTGAAGTGTCTGGAAGTTCAAACCCACAACCTCTGTATATAATATGCAATATCCCTATCAAGTGAATTAAGCTCATGAAAATAGCATTTAGGTTATTGAATGTTAACACCGGTTGTGCACAAGAAAATGATTCGACCATAAAATAAAATAAAAAAGAAGCTAGAAACTCACATATTGATTCGGAGGGTCGTCAACATAGCCAACAAAATCCCCACTATAACGGAATATTTTTCCTGTGACCAAATTTATGAAACACTGCAATCATAAATTCAAAATCAGCATTAGAAAATGTGTATAACATTCATACAATTTTAACAGCCGAACCAGATATACCATCAAACACATAATCATGATCACTTGTTAGCAAACTGCAAAATATAGTGCTTTCTTTCTTTAAGCAACATATCCACCGTTCTTAATCACGTTACAAACATATCAAAGAATCAAAATAATTGATGGATAGATCTGAGCTTTGAATTCAAACAGAATGAATTATTATTTTCGGTACAAAATTTACAAAAAAATAATGAAATTTTTATTCCATATATATATAACAAAAATTAATTGATTTGTTGAGTACGACTCATATGACTCATATTCACCCATAAGTGGACACACACTTGAGCGCAAGAGAGGGAAGCTACAAGCGTTTTCTTGATTGTAATATTTAGTCATAGCTTCTACAATGCAACCTTGAAGCTGTCGAAGAGCCGATTTTTGTTCTTAAAACATAAATTCAATATCCAAATCTATTTTCTCAAAAATAATTCAACAAAAGCAAGAACAAAAAGGATCTAAGGAACATCAGAAACAGGAATTAAAGAAAAACAGAAAATTACAAACTACAAATTGAATTCCAAGATAGGTAATGAAAGTAGGCCATTCAACTGATTTGAAGAAATTATGTGACGAAAAATATTACTTTGGTTTCAGGATCGTCCTTCCAGTTTGGTGGCAGAGTAAGATAATCTTGGGGATTAAAACCTTCTTCTGCCATGTTGCTTTCTCAAACAGCAGAATACAAAGCCTCAAGAAATGAAAGAAAACAACTTTTACAAACAGCAGAATATAAAGCCTCAAGAAATGAAAGAAAACAAATTTTATAATGCTGAAACGATCCAAACATGGTAAGAACACAAAAGTGTTGGCGAGTAACGTTTGTTCTAATGCCATGTGGCAGGCATTTTGGAGTGAAGAAGTGCACGCAAACATTGTAGAATTGTGAAGGGTGTGTTTCCTTGTGAATGGTTTTGTTGTTTTGTGAATTAATTAGTTTGAAACTGAGGTTGTCTTTCTAGATTGTTTGATGTGGCAACCATGCCATAACGAACAACACAGAATTTGAGAAAGCAACTGAAAACTGGTTTTCAAGGTTTCAGTTTCATTTACATTGCTTAGCTAATACTCTATAAGGTTACATTTATAAGCAAAATACAAATTTTTAGATTCTTCGAATAACTAATGTATCTAGTCTATAAATGTAGTCAAACACTTTAGTGATCGGAGAGAGAGTAGTACAACAACGTTGTCCAAAAATTACAATAGTTAATAAACTTCGATTAGGTGTTTGTGGTGCGGTTTGAATAAGTTATGAGGCCAAAAGTCATTTGATACATTATAGACTCTCTCTTTTTTTAAGCATTATGGATTTTATTCTTTAGCTAAACTTTTGATAATGTTTTAAAAAAAAATGATTAAGACAAAAAAAAAATAAAGAAATTATTGGAAGACGTGTTTTAATATGTGTTGTTAATTAGTACTACCTCAACTCTCAACTATCATTATGTAAAAAATCAATTGGTAGAAAAGTTAGGATTGGAACTCTTATTTCCAACTTATTTATCTTAAGAGCAAATTTTTAGTCAATAAAGTACTTTGACCAAAAAAATATAAAAACATTAATTTAAACTCTAATAGTTTTTTTTATCATTTTCTATTTAAAGATAAACTAATAAATGTATTGGATACTGTAGTTGAATTTTAAAAACTATTTACTTTTTTTTTTACAACATTTATCTATTTCTTTTATTTAATAGTATACTTTTTCTTTTACGAAATATTTTAATAGTATTCTTAGAATACTAGTTAAAGATTTTTTTTCTTTTGACTAAAGATTTTTTCAACGAAAAGTTAATAAAATTCTAAAAGAAAGAAAATAGTTTATTCTTTAAAAAATCCATTATTGTTTAAATATATTTATAAGATTTTCCAACGTGTGTTTCCTTTAAAATAATAATATTTTTTAATTGCACCAGTACAGTGTGATACAAATATTTGTGTTTATTAACTTGTAGATGTTTATTAACTTGTATGGGAAGGTTAGGAAGAGTGAAAATCCATTTTAATTTTCGACAAAATGTGTGGAGTCCAGATTAGTCCTTGAAACGAAAACCATATTTACTCTCATAAAATGAAATTGGGCCACATTATCCTACTCTATTGCATTCTCACCCACCTTTTTTAAAAATAAAAAATAAAAAATACTCTTTCTTCGGATTTTATAATCCAAAATAAGTTTGGATTTTAAAATTTGAAAAGTTCATAAATTGTTGGAACCTAGAACACCTTGGAGATGTTTGTGTAATCTCTGTAAAACTATGTTTCATTTTGTATAATCTGAAACCCTTTTAGTTATTTTAGACTATAAAATACAAAAAGTTTCAAACACCCCAGAAAATTCTAACTTTCGAGTAAAATCAGGTACATTTCGGATTATATAATTTGAATGTCATAAAATCATTTGGATTATATAATACAAATTGTCTCAGCACAGAGACAGAAGCTTTGTCATTTGGCTGGGACATATATATATATGGCAAGAAATTACTTCCAAATGATATAAACATGCATTTGTGGTCGTATAAAATAAATACTTAAATAAAAACGATAAGAAACAACACAATTTTCAAACAATAAATTTAAAACTGAAATTATCCAATGGTTACAAACCAAATATTCAAACATAAAATGCAAAACATCAAACATGAGTCAAAATATTACAACACCATAAAACTATGCTTTGACACCCCCACCCTACCACCACGCCTACGGCGATAGACCCGCCCTCCATGAACCTCCGCAAGAATTCCTTCCAAATGACTCCATTCATCAATACCTTGCGCCACCACACCACTAGTCATGACGGAATAGACATGGTCTTTGATACGGCCCAACCTTTTGATGGTCTAGGTACCCATGCTTTCCCTCCTGCTCAACAACAATCTCATCAAGAGCCTCCTTCTCATGTGGCCTTGGGACATGAACAACCTCATCTAGAAGTATGATGTGTGGATGTGAGATGGAACAAAACCATCTGATGTATCCGTGTGACGTCTCATTACTAGTCATAGCATCAAACCCCAAGTCATGACCTGACAACATATGATCAAGATGGTGGGCATAGTGGTGGCTAATCTTCAATAAGGTCGTCTGAGGAGATGCACTCTCACATGGATGTCTAGGACGGTCTGTACAAACCCAAACTGACGAAGAACATGTTGTGGCAGATATCTCACCCTACGAGTATCGAATCTGAGTCATCCATAATAAAGGATGACCCGCTTGAACGGACATGTCTGACGGTGTTCAACATACAGGGACATGATAACATTTGCCAAATCCAACTGATCCATCATCTCAACAGCCTCAATCCTAGGCATTGAACCCTCATGGGCCACAACCATGCCCTCAATGGGGAGATGCAACAGACTAGACGCATCATCAAGTGTCATTATCATCTCTTCAAACGGAAGATTGAAGCTCAATGTCTCTTAGTGACATCTCTCAACAAAGACAGAACATAGCCCGTGGTCAATTTGATTGTAGTTGGTATCCTGCAACCATTGAAGACCGGTGGCTCTCAGACCATCCTAAAACCATTGTTCTACCATCCAAGCCATGTTTTATTTATCATGTATCGCCACAATCTTCTTCATGTTGTTTACACATTTTAAATTGCTACGCCACTGCAAAAATTAAAAACAAAATATTAACATCAGCTTCACAATAATCAAAATAATAAATGAGAAAAATTAACAATAGTTTGCAATAATTCAAACAACATAGAAATTCAATTTACATTTAATAAAAGATATAGTGTCTTACCGCTTCATCAACCTCCATCATGGCCACGTGAACATGATACGTGGTCAGCACAGTCAAGTCGTGTGGGCCACCCGGATAGTCATCAAGCTGCTCAGCATCACCCTCCTCGTGCTGCTCAGCATCACCCTCCACTTGATACTCAGCATCACCCTCCATATGGGGCACGTACTATGGCTTAGGATCATTCTCCTGAGTTGTTCCCTCGCCGTTTCCCTTTCCCCTGCCCCTGCCACCACTCTTGAGCACTCCCCCCTCCACTGTTAGCCTCTCCATACGCTCTCGCCTAGCAGAAGCATGCATCGATTCTCAAAGAACCCTGGTGTGTTCCATACCTGTAACATGCATAATCAAGTAACACACAATCAACATAAATCCACATAATTGTCTGTTGGTGCGCTTCGGATTATAAAATCCAAACAGTAACAATTGTTTGATAAAACTTCAAACGTTATGATTTTGAGCAAAAAAAAATCCAAAATTTGACCAATTCGTGAATTTTGGATTTTGGGATAAGGGAGAGAGAATGTGAAATGGGGTAAATGTAAAACTGATGAAATGGGAGAAGTTATTGTTTTTGTTTTTTATATAGACAGTTTTTCGGATTTTAAAATCCAAACTAGTTTCGGATTCTAAAATCAGAAGGACACTTTTGAAAGAAAAAAATATGGCACATGAGAACCAAGTAAAATAGAAAAAGTAAGTTTTTTTTTTTCATTTATTTTTATCGTGATTGAGCTTATGTTGCAATCCAACTCTCTTATTGGCAACCACGTGTTTTATTTACAAAAATAAGGGACATTAAGGTTCCTACACAAATGATTCCTTATTTTATTGTTTTCTTCATGAAAGTATTAAAATTGTAGTTTGTGAAATTTTAAGGGCTCAAATTAATATATTTTTTTTTGAAAAAATTGATGTTTTTTTCTTGTCAGGGGTCAAATTGCTAGTTTTATTTTGTTGTTGCAGACCAAACTGGCACCATAATTTTTTTGGTCAAAGACTTTTTTTTTTTTTGAGGGATTGGACAAAGACTATCGATACTAAAATTAGAATATTTTTTTTTATGTGTATGGACTAAAATTGAATTTTTCTTGTGAGGTTAAAATATAATTTATTTTTTTTGTAACATAGTTGTTTACACTAAAAATAATTATCCTTTTAGTTGAATTTGGTAAATAGGCGATCAAACAATTAGAGCGAGGAGACCGTTCAACCGAGTGAAGGATGTGCAATGTTGGACCAGCCAACTTTCTCAATGCCACTACTTAGAATAGAATGTGGGTCCTCAAAGGCTAAAAACTTAGTAAAAAGATATAGTGGAACTCGAACCCACGACTTTTGACGGAACAACTGCCAACTAGTGAACCAGCTACATTGATGAGCTGACCTGACATGTAATCCATAGCTCATTTTGTTATCTTATTAAAGTTTTTCAATTGTTTTGTTACCTGTAGTGTAGCTCTTACTTCATTTAAATGGGGTTGGAGTTGAACTTATGGCTACAAACAATATGAATTACATCAGTCATCTCAACTCAGGTGAAATAGTAAAATTCTCCAACATTTACTAATGCTAAACAAAGATGCCTTATTTAACATACATCTATTCAAGGCACTAAACTTTTTAATTCCTATCCTGACTAGAAAGAGAGCATTTGAATGAGCAAACCACTCTCAACCTTCTAGGAATAAATTAAACAAATTTTAACTACTGTTGTTAATAACACAATTTTTCAAACCTTATGTCCCGGAAGTATTAGCAAACCCAAGTTCCTTGCGCAGCTGTTCGTCGGGTTGCAAGCTATGTGGAATGGCACCAAATATTCTTCGTGATATTTCAAACCCAGAAGCTACATGATGTACAAATGCTGATGCATCCTCTACTGTCTGTTGCAAATATAACGAAGTAGACAGATAGTTTGAAGTAGTTCTTGATAATAATTTTCTCTCAGATGGCTTGTCGAGGTCAACGGCCTTAAGAAACCGTTCTGTGGCAGCCTCCCAGGAAAGGTTATGTCTCTGAGCGTCGGTAGGTTGTCCGGGTTCTTCGGTCAATGCCTTAAGTGTTAGTGCAACAAATTCCTTGTGGTTATTATACGTCCAACAATTCGGGAACTGTTTGAAAAATTCATTTGAGCAATGGTCCGCGCACACAACAATTTTTCCCATTGCTAAAGCTTCTGCTGTTGTCGTGCAAACCACATCTGTTGTGCTCGGATTAATAAACAATTTGAAACTGGAGCAGAGGAAATAGTGTTAAAGAGTAATAAACATACACATGTTCCCATCAGTACATTGCCAAAGAGATAAAAAAATAAAAAAAATAAAAATAAAAAATAAAAAAAACATTAACACGCCATTCAAACATAAACAAAATACAAAGCGCAAGAGATGAATATGAAACTTACTCATGAAATAGATCATCAGCATGATCACGGGCTGGATGAACTCTAACTGTCATTTCCAGCTTTTTGGCAGCTTCTTGAACTTCATCAGAGTCCTCTCCACTTCCAAATAAATCAAGCTCAAGAGCAGATAATTCCTTTTGATGATCATTAAGAAGTTGGAGCAGCTCCTTGTAGCCTTTGCTCCATATCATTTTCCCAATAAAATAGGCACCTTTGGTAAAGGCATTCTCTCCATTTTGTTGTTGCTCCCTTTTTTTCTTGCCAATCTCAAGGAACTTTGGATTAACTCCGTGAACGTTACAGACGATGGACCCAGGGTAATCCTGAGTGGCAGCAGAGAGTCTGATTACCTGCGATCATACAGCTAATCAGTTCAGACAGAGCAAGCGCATGCACTGGTTGCAACAAGTTCATGAAAGCGGTAAATATTATTACTTTGACTCTATTTAATGACATGTATCCTAAAACACCCTTTCTTTAATATGTTTAATTTTCCAATGACTCTTTTATTCTCATGGAACAAGTTCCTATGAAGGACACTTTTGAGAATGCACTGATATTTTTGTATGAGATCAAAAAGATTAGTTTCATTTAACTAAATTTCTTAATAGGTGTGAAGTTAGTTATTTTTACTAATCAAGAGTGGAGGGAGTATTGTCACAACTAATCATGAGAACAAAGCTTCATTTTCCACTGAGGTGATATTTATGAATACAGATTGAGAATGTAAAGCTCCCACCTCAAGAAAAAACTAATGTTATCTTTAGATAAGGTGCTAGTTTTATCCACACAGATGAATACACCAAAAACATTATGAAAGCTCAGTGATGATATACGGATTACAGACCAACCAAATGAACCAAGTAGTAGCATGAATTGTATATTGCACAGATATCCACACTCTTCAATCATTTATATATATGGGAGTTATGGGATTACATTGTTCAATAACCTTGTATGAAATACATAGTCATTGGATTGCATACTTTTATCTCGATCATGTACGTTAAACTTTAGATAAATTGAATATTTAAAAGTATGGTATAGTCAACATGTACTTGTATTTTTAAAAATAGTGTGCCATAGTATCAACTAGATAAATTTAATGAAATATAATTGATGAAATCCAAAGTCTAAAAAGTTATTCAGTAGTGTATGAAAAAAGGGTGAGTAGATCCTGCCTGCAGGTCAATATCACACCACTGTGCTATTGTTTATCAACCAGTTGATTCAATAGCATCAACTCATAACCTAATTGTTAGTAATGGGGCAGATAAGATGACCATTTAATTTAACTTCGCAGGTGAAAAAAAAATGCAATAATTTCATGGCTCTAGCTTCTTTCATTGCAGAAGTAAAAGACAGTATAGTGTGACAAGGTGAACACTGGATATATACACAAATATTGTTTGTGAAAAAAAAAATAACTTACCTTGTGACAATATATACCAACAACCCAATTGTTTAAATATTTCAGTAAAAATGCTTGCAGGGTTCCATTTTTCTCTCTCTTCACATATGCTAAATAATTGGTGTGAATAATTCCTATAACTAGCTTGAATTTAGTTTTCCATCTTTTCCCATGATGAAACCACGTCAGGTGCTCAGGCTCTTCTAGAACAGCAATATCTGCATCTTTGTCGGGGATAATTTCTGAAATATCGCCAACAGCAAGAATGCTCCTTTTATCTCTAGAAAACTGCATTGTAAGCATATCATAAATTAGCACTACTTATATAACAAACACTCAGGTCTCATATAATTGCAAGTAAACAAAACTAAATAAAACAGAAATGAAGAATTTTGAAAACCAGTAAATGGCTTAAACTATGGACCGAAGTATGTCAAAGAAAAACATATTATTATTCAAACATTGGCGACTTGAAGTTGCAAAACCTCATTCATTAGCAAACTTAAACTTTGGTCTTTACTTTCATGTTTGCATATGTCAGTGGTTTTGTGTGTAAATGGCAAATGTACAAACAGTGAGAGAAGTTAACACCTTTCCCGGATAAAACTTTATGCTGAAACCAGATGCAAATCCAACTCTATCCTCAAGCCATTGGCGAATATATTTCTCCTGCTCTGCAGGAGAATCAAATGTAATATTGTTCGGATATACTACTATTTGATCTTTCAATGATAACCAAGGGATCACTAAGGTGACATTCCTTATCCCAGATTTGTAAAGATACGCCGCACGAAAGAGAGGATTCACTGCTGTTCCGGTCAACCATGGAAGGCTAGCAGTAGTAAAAATCGCAATATGCCGTTTCTGATCCATCTATTTAGTGGACTTCAGAACTCCCTAGGAACATATAAATCACCAGCTAAAAACAGCTGGAGAAGAATAACTAACTGATCAATTTAACTGCATTATGAAACAAACGAGAATAAAAACTAAACAATAGCTGAATAACTTTCAACATAAGAAAACTACTCCGTCCAGTCTCATATATAAGCAAAGATTCTTTTTTTCAAATTCACTAATCAATTATTCAATGAATCTGAAAAGAAAGAAAAAAAAACAAAATTTGCTTAAATTGTCTTTTTTTTTATTAAACAAACTTATAGAGCTGAATCTCATATACCCTTTAAACACCTTTCTGTTATTTCAAACTTGAAGACTTAAAAACTCAAACTTTACATACTTATATCACAACGAAGAAAGATTAATAATGAAATCAAAGGCATAAAATGGGAAATCGGTACCTTGAAGGAAGGAAGAGGAAAGAGTGGTGAAGAGAGTGAAACGAAGGAAGATGAAGAATATTTTTGTGTGTTTGTCTGAAGTAAACGATGTCGTTTCGTGTACGCAAGTTCCCGAGGTTCTCTGGTTTGATAGTTCTGTGACCAATCTATGAAAGAGAAAAGAAATGACCAATCTTGTGAGTCAAAGAAACATTGTAAACGACTTAACGACCAATCCAATTTTAGAATCATTAATTGCTGTCAAATTAATTTTTTTCTTCTTACAAATTCTATTATTCAATATTCACTCTAAGTTTTAAAAGATTTGCGAGGTTGCGATGAATTTTAAGATTTTAAAATGCCGATAAGATTTACGATTTAGATTTCAAAAGATTTATATCATAAGATTTTAAAAGATTTAAAACAATTTATTTTTCAAGATTTTAGAGAATTATTTAAATTTTATGAAATCTTTGAAGAAAAATTATTATAATACAATATCTTTCATAATGAGAGTAGATTCTTGAAGAGAAAAAAAAAACATATAAATTTTATGTTTTTATTACAAAAGTTCACTAAAAACATCCCCACAAAATACAATTTATTAAATATTCTTCAAAATTATGAATGTTATTGAATACCATGTGGCTTTGCTTTTTTAATTACAAAGAGTTTTGATTGAATAACACAAAATTATTTGTAAATTATAAAATATATTGATTTAATATCAACTAATTTAGGTTAAGTAAAAGTCTTAATTAAATAACCCGTGACTTTTTCATCATATAAAAAAATCTTTTAGAATCTTAATTGAATACACCTATGGGGTTGGGGATGATGCCCTGACTCAAGGCAAGATTAATTTTCACGCACTTCATATTAATCTAACTAAAAAAAATGAATTATAAATCTCTTTGTACAACTACATAGATTATTCTTTTCAACCGAGAAGAACCGCAATAGATGACAAAGATCTCTTTCAATAGATTTAGCTCAATTGCATTATCAAGTTTGAATTCGACCTTAGAACCTTCCGTTAAATTCAAAGATATCTTTCTTTTACAAACTAAAAGATCTCTCTTATCATCTCATTGAAGTGTTTTTTAATAATCAATTGTATGTATGCATTTTAGAAGTGCCTAAATATTTTTTTTTTTAAAAGTGCCTAAATTTATGTGAACCATTTATTATTTTTATTATTTACACTGTGTTTGGTAGAGGAGAATTAGGGGGGAGAGAAGTTGAGGGGAGAGAGATAGAAGAGAAGTTGGTTATTTCTCTTGTTTGGAAACCAAAGAAATTGGGGAGAGAAAGTTAAAATGCATGGGACCCACATGTTTTTTATGTCTCTTCTCATGAGCGAAGAAAGTGCTTAGAAAGGGGTACTTTTTCAGATTTCCATATTTACCCTTGCCTTATTCATTGTTTCATACTCCTTTTTTCTACGAGTTTGTTTTTTTATTAAAACATTAAATTCATCAAATTAATTAATAACTAAACTATTTAAACTTATAATTATTAATAAGTAATATAATAGATAGTAAAATTAATCTAGTTATTTAAACTACTCAAAATTATATCAAGTGATTGAATTAATTAAATTATTTTTGAAATTTTTTTATCTCAAGGGTATTTTTGTACTTTTTTATACAATCAAAACTTCTCTCTTCTCTATTTCTTTTATCTTTCTTTTATACCAAACAATCCCTCAAATCTACTCTATTTCTCACCTCTTTCTCTCTTCTCATACTCTCTCTTACCAATTTCTCTCTTCACAACTTCTCTTCTATACCAAACATACCCTTA
>Ga0099826_10002909_pt1 | contig 11363 bp, 5 predicted proteins | sample Mtrugardesep15_FD_76830 | JGI IMG/M metagenome (GOLD analysis project Ga0099826, IMG submission 76830) | Root nodule microbial communities of legume samples collected from California, USA - M. trunc garden sep15 | ecosystem: Host-associated > Plants > Roots > Nodule | place: USA: California...
AAAAAAAAAAAAAAAAAAAAAAAAAAAAAAAACATAAACAACAACAAAGTTGTTTCCTTTCAAGTGTTCAACTTTGCAGCAGTGAAATCATAAATTAATCTTCTAACAAAGGACAAAAAAATAAAAAATAACCATTAAAAAAATTTTGTGAGATATTTTGTAAATTTATGATTTAAAAAACAACTTGGCTAAGAAAATTCTGAAAACATGATTAAAAATAAAAAATTTCAACTAAACATTCATAAAACTTTTTGTTAAGCAACTACCTTACTTAAAATAATTCTTAACCTTAAGCTGAAAACAGTGTAAAAGTGATTAAAAAAATCCAAAGCTTTACTATAAACAGAAAAAATAAATCTGTTTCATATCCAGCATTTGCCTAAACTTTCAAAAGACAGAAAGCTGAAACACAAAACTTAAGGAGAGAGAAAAAACATAGTTACACTTGTTTTTGACATACCAAAATCAAACACTGGATATTCTTCAGAGTGCAAAGATCATGACATGTCACTATGATTCCACACACTTCAGCAAGTGTCAAGATACACTTTAAGTTCCTTCCACAACTTAACTAGTTCACTCAAATTAAAAAGTGAAAAATCAAATTAAGTACAAAAAAAAAAAAAAGTAGAAAAAGGAAAAAAACAGCTGGCCCAGAAATTCAAAACCAAATTACAAATTTCAGAAGTTGAAAAAAATTATGTTGGCTGGTTGGTTTTTCCAAAGCTTCTTGAATTGAAAAATGGGAATTTTTTAATGTGAAAAAAGCTGTAAAGTTTAATACTAGTAATATAAATTAATAAATATCACAACAACAATGTTCAAATAATACTAGTAATAATAATAGTAGTCAAGAAGAAAACACCAAAGGGTAATAAAGTAGGTAAATATTTAAGATTTTTTATTTTAATAAAATTGCTAAGCCCAATAAATAGAATTTGGTTAAGAGCAATTTCAGGTCCGTGGGGGGCAATTAAATTGTTTAGGTCAATGGCTAATATGGTAAATTTGTTTTTAAAATGAAAAAGTTATATATTGTTAGATGGAAAATAAGAGTGGTGACTTTTTCTTTTTCTTTTATCTTTTCTACAATTTTTTTAGTTTTTTCACATAAGGTGGTTCTAAGGTCAGTGTTAGATGGCCAACCATTCTATGGCAGATGACCTGCTTTTTTCTTTTTATTTTTTTGATAAAATCATGTCTTTTATTTTTTTTGCTTTGTTTAAGGCATATTTATCAATTATTAAAACAATTTTAGTGAGATAAATATAATTATTAAAAAATTATGCATAACTTATTTTAATATATTTTTATCATTATTTATTCAGTAAAGAATAAATCAAAATGAAGTTTAAAATAATTAAAATGTTATATTACATAGTATATACAGGTAAAATAACAGCAATATGTAAATACAAATTCCAAAATAAAGATCATAAGAAATATATTTCATGCATTGTTTGCATGTTAATTTAAGTTTCTCCTTTTCTTTGGGTGCAAATTTAAGTCTTTTCTAGCGCTTTCTTCATTGCTTGCATGTTATTAATATCGGTGATACTTAATAGAAGTATAATGAAAAATATCAAGAATATTCTCTTTTAATATTTTCTCTAATATTCATATTTTTATTGAATGAAATCAACGAGAATATAATTATTTTATATGTAATTTATTTTCAATGTGTGTTACTCACATGAATTTTACTTGATAAGAGTTAATTTTATAGAGATTATTAAAAACATAGTATCCATGACACTCCTATATATAAATATGATATGTAGCCATAAAACAGTTGTAAAAAATTAAGCTCTCTTTATATTTTTAGAAACTCAGTATAACTAGGTTTGTTAAGTTCAACAAGAGCCCTTTAATTTTAAATAACATTTCTATTTTTTGAGTATTTGAAACAACCCAGGTTTGGAGTATTTTTTGGTTACTAGTTTTAAAACTTTATTTATTTTTCTAAAAAAAAAAGTTGTTTCTTTAAAAAAAATTGCTTTTAAAATAAAATATTTTATCAGATCTTGAATCTTTTTTATAAATATACATATTAGACATTGTAGTATTATTTTGTTTTTGAGGAAAAATATTAAACATTGTGGTTAGAAAGATGACGTATATTTATTACTCATTACTATAAATCTGAATAGATACAGTGGCACGTGACAGTGGGGATTGGTCATTGTAGCAGGTAGTCCTCTGTTGGGAAAGACTTGCCTCACCCGTGAAAGATAGAGAAAACCATATTTATTTTAGAGGAAAGTAAAGGTTATATTGCCTACAAATATCAGATTTTACATCAGCAACATAGAAAAATATTGTGTCATGAGTCCATTCTTTCTTTTTTCTTTTTTTATCATGAAAACAGTTATAAAAAAATTTAAAAATTAAAATGAAAAGACAACACACATTTTGTTGAAAATAATTGGAATTAAGTAACTTGTACGACTGTATCAATGGTGGAGTGAAATTTATAGGACTTATAAAATTTGATGGAAATCCAACAAGACAAATGGAGACTAATAGAAAGAGGAAATAGGTTATTACCCCCTTAAAATCGTAAGTTTCATCAATTATTTTTTTAATATTAACAAAACTTCAATTACCCTTTTGAAATTGCACAACGTTAATTAATTTACTCCCTCCGTAAATTCTTCTGTTAGTCAACATAACGTTTTGCAAAAATCCTTCTTGAAGTTTTGCACTTATGTGCAAAATGCACCCTAAACTTGAAAATTTATATTTTTTTTTTATCCTTGACTTAAGACCTATGAGTTGTACCGTGATAATAAAGAATAATTCACTAGAGTTGTTTGATAGAAATCAAATGTTAATGTGGAAATCTCCTTTTGCAAATAATAGAAATAGAACCATTCAAGCTAGCATGAAGACTGCAAAGATGAGATGCTTGTTTGCAACTACCAGTAAAGATGAAAGCTAGCTATGCATTATAGGTTTTGCCATCTAAAATTTAAAGTCGTATTCAATTAGTTGAAAAATGATTGATACTATGAGTGCCAGAGTTGATTATGCTTGAAAAGTTCTTTGAAGTTTTTTTCATTGGTAAGCAACTAAGGAAATAATTTAGTTCACATACTACTCATAGGTCTTAAGTCAAGGATAAGAATAAAAAATATATAAATTTTCAAGTTTGGGGGTATTTTGCACATAAGTGCAAAACTTCAGGGGGGTATTTGCAAAACGTCAGGTTGACTTATAGAAGAATTTGTCGGAGGGGGTAAATTGATTAACGTTGTGCAATTTCAGAGGGTAATTGAAGTTTTATTAATGTTAAAAAGTAATTGAAGAAACTTACAATTTCAGAGAGTATATTTGCCTATTTACTCCAAATAGAAAGCATGAAACATACTGAAATAATGTCTAAAAAAGTATAATTGGGATGTGAGAACATGGATGGTGAGCCATAACAATAACAAGGTGATACAATATTTTGTATTTGCATTTCTCTAAAAAAAACAAATATTGTGTATTTGCATCATGTGTAAACTATATGTTTAAATAGTTAAATCGTTCATGTAAGTTTGGATGTTTTGTCTTTTGTCTCTGTATCTTTTTTTTTTTTGTGAAACAAACCTTGTAAATTCTAAACATTTTCATTTGGGTCATTTTCGTCTTCATATGTTACAAAAACGTATATTTTGCTAACGGATGGTGAACAAGAGTTTTTAATTTGAAATTTTGTTAATTACTTATTTTTGTATTTAGTCCCTATTCTAATTTTCGCTTTTGGATTTGGTCTACCAAACTTGTCACGTCACACGTCGCCACATCACCCTATGTTAGCCACATGCCCACATATGCATTTTTGTAGCAGAAGAAGACGACAATGATCAAAATCAAAACATTTAGAACTTATAAGGTTTGTTTCGCAACAAAAAAAAGTACATGAACAAAAACCAAAATCACACGATCTTACAAGAACGATTTAACTATTTAAACCTAAATTGCACAATAAACTATTTTTTTCTTTGCAATTTATTGCTACACAATGATATTTTAATTTTATTTTTGTGTCTATTCAATCAATTTAGATAGTAATATATCACTTAATGATTTTTGGATGAAAATTATTATTTTGTGACAGGGGGTTTGGTTGGTGCCAAAATCTTTGAGTTGTTTATGTTGGAGGGGTTTCCGGTTCTGCTTCTTCCCTTTGAGTCTTTTCGTGGGATTTTAAGGTGTATTGGGTGGCAGTTATTCTGTTTTGTTCTATTTTTATCTCTTCTGCAGAACAATTTTTCTAGTTTCTTTTGAGGTGCTTGCTAGAAATATGTGGTTTGTATTTTTTTTGTTTTGTTTTGTGTTTCTTATTTATATATTTTCTTTTACCATTTAAAAAAAAATAAAAGGAAGGTGATGTAATACTCCCTACGTCCTTAAAAGAAAAAATCTCCCTATATGCCCTAATAAATTATTTATTTGTAAAAATATTGTTTTAAAATAAATGATTCTTTTAATTCGTAATGCAATATTAATTCTGAATTTTTTAAGGGTATCATCTAATCTAATTAATATTATTCGAAGTACTCAAGTTAATATTTTCTGCTTTGCATACACTATAATGGCAAATAAATCAATATGAGTACTTGATTTAATAAAGATAGTACTATTTTATCTTTTTTATTTATATATTCTTTTCAATTGTGTGAAATGATTAAATGCATCTACGGTATACTAATGGTTTTCAAATTCAATAAGATATGATTTTGTACAATATAGTGTTATGTTACTAGTGTACATTTAGTTCCATCCAATTAAGTTCCAACAAGAACCAAAATCCAAGCCATTGTCCTTCTGCCTAATGTAGGACACCCATGAGCCCTAGTAAACCATTGCAAATGGTCTAAGATTAGTTTATTGAGTCATAAACAGTTAAACTTGTCCTAGGTTTCTTTGGCATTTAGTCACCCATCCTCATGTTATTGTAGCGCACATGCTCTTTCCAAGTCAAAACCCAACATGATTATAAATTTATAAGAGTGGACCCAGACACAATTTCAAAATTCAGACTCAAATTAATAAGAATGCTTTTATGTAAAGCTATAAGTCTCACATGATAGTGATAAAATTTTAGCATTATAATTTTAAGTTGCAAAGTTTGAATTCATTTAATGATGGTTGTAAAATGACAGCTAATACCGCTTTAATTAATAAAAAATTTCTCTCCTTGATTCTTTTCAAAAGTTATAAAATCTCACAAACGATAATATCCATCTTTTATTTATTTGTTTGTTTATTTTCTCATAATTTTATTTTTTTATATCATTTTTTTCTCATAGCTGTCAAATAATTTGTTTATCTATCATCACAAAAACAACCTTATCTTTTCTTCTTGTTGTTGGATTGTTGGCATTTTAAGTGTGATTAAGAGTTGGACATCGAAGAGAAAATAGATTTGAAACTCTATAAATGAGTTGAAATAAAAATTTTAATGTCTTAAGATTTTGGCTTAAGATGTAATGTAACTTACTTTTATGATTGCTCAAAACTCAACATGGGTGATCTCGTAGACTCTCTTTATGACTCAATAATAGTATTAAAGTCGGTGATTTTGACATGTTCTATTGAGGGAAAGCAACAAGGATGCAAGTAGATGGTCTCCCACTTGATGGGAAGATTGTTGATATTTCAAGTGTGAACTTAAGGGTTCCATATTAGATATAAAAATAGATGTTAAACACTATAAAATGAGATGACCTATAAATTTAATATTTTAAGATTTTAAATTAAGATGAATATCCAACTCACTTATATAATTATTCAAAGTTCAATGTGAAACATCCTTGAACTCTCCCCCTCACCACCTAACAAAATCTTGATGGTTATCTTTACTCTTTGAGAAAAGGTCACAATTGACTTATGGATTAAGATACAATATAATTTTTAGATTAAATCTTTAATTTTGTCTTGAAACTATCATTTTTTTTAAATGATTAATATTAGAAACATTTTATTCTAAGTGGAATCCAACTTTTAACGTTCTTAACATTCTCTCTTTAGTTTCCTCATCTCAACCATCAAGTTAATTTTATATCCCTTTATCATTTTCTCTCGTGTTAGGTCTCTAAATTAGAAAAATATCATAAATCACCTTTAAACTATTCTCAACCCATCAAACAAATCTTTCGGTTACTTACAAAATTTGAAGCTAATTTTTTTTAGAGGGTGAAGCAATAATTTATGAAATTTTGTAAGTAACTGAAGGACTTGCTTGATGAAATCTTGCAAAAAAAAAAAACATTAAAGGGTTTTAAATTTATGAAATTTTACTTATAAAATGGCTTAAGTATGCTACGTTTATTTTCGTTGTTGCCTTGATGAAAACAAGTTTTGTTGTTGCGATCTGTGTATAGAAATATGTATATTTTAAACATGGGATGTTCCTCGACCAAAAGGATGGATTATACAGTCAGCCGACTATGCTGGAAATATGTAACAACTTTATACCACAAGAAATCAAGAATTATGATCATTTCAATAAAGCAATAACATTGGGTCACCAAGTCACCCACCAATTCATATTCAGATAATTTAAATTTGTTAGGACATGTTTTTGACAAAACCTTAGGTGATCATGTGCTTTTTTGGTAAATATTCATTTTGGTTTGTCAAAGTGACACTCAGTTGTTAGTACAATGATTCTATAGAAAAGAAAAACATTCGGAATTTCACATTTGTTTGTCACAATGGTGCCACTGCCACATAAGCATCTAATCTATAAACAATGGTGACGCCTTAGTACTAATTATGGATAAGTAGAACTTTGTAAACGACAGGACTATAATGGCTAACGCAAATATGACCCAAATTTAATGTTTTATTTCATATAGAGACTTCAAAAACAATATGAGTATCAATTTGTGAGGCTAAAATGGATGTTTATTTTTTTTGGTTTGTGGTGTTCTTCTACGTAGAACATGTGGAAAGAGTTTTTTATTAAGTAGTGTGGAAATAGAGAGTTAGTTTAATGTTTTGAAATTGTCTTAAAAATATTTCATATGGTAGGAGAACATTAAAAATCTTCTAAGTTTTGGCTAAACAGATATTATATGACATGTATGCACTTGCAGTATCACACATTCGCACATAGGACAGGAAGAAAAACAACGACCCTTGTGGTCAAAAGTGGGTAGGTGTTTGTTTGGTGGAATTTAATTGAAGACTGACTTCTTCTACTTACTGTAGTAATATTGCTGAAATCAACCAAACTATCTCAATCGAAATGGTTGAAAAATGAATAAATATAATAAATGAATCCTCATAACAAGTGATTCCAACAATTATTAAATAATTAAACATTCAAGAAAAATATTAACCTTAAGACCTTATTTGGCATTTGCAACAATATTTTTTTTCTTTAAATAGTTTAATGATTAGAAATTCACCTCTTAAGATGAATTAGTAGAGAATCTAAGATTCGAACTTCAACCGTTACATATTAAAATAATTTTGATTGAAATTAAGTTTAATGTTAAATGATTTATGTTTGATACACTCACATATTAAAATAAGTACAAAACTGGTATATGAAAAGCTGAACAAAAAACAGGAATACCCCAAAAGAACCATCCTTCCACCCAATTTTTTGGATTAAGTCAGAAGTATTAATTTGATTAAAAAAAAAACACTGAATCACATTACAGTAATAAGAATGTGCTTTAACTTTGGACAAGTTTCAACCAAAAAAATAAAACATGTGCTCAGTGAAGCACCAAACCAGTCTTACTCTTCAAAGAATCGATAAAGGAGAGTATATTGCTATTGCAAAACAGTGATTTTGTCAGCAACCTAGCTGTAAACTTCCTCTCCAAACTACTGAGTCATTGAGCATGAGTCTTCGGTGCAACAAAACCAGCTCTCAGCTCCTCAAATGAATACTCAGATGATTGAGCAATCTTTGCAGCAGCCTTAGAAGTGTCTGGTGTAGCCACAGTCAACATAGGGACAGTCAGAGGAGTGCTTGGAACAGAAGGTCCCATGTTATTTGGGGTCCAGTTCTCTTCATCACCAGCAATTGGCTTGGAAGGTGGAGTTCTTATTAGGATTTCACTTTCTGGCAGTATTGGTTTTGTTGCAGCATTTTGTATATTCTTAAGCTTTTGAGAATTTTTTATGTTGGCTTTGGATAGGACTGTGGAAGAAACAGGAGAGAGGGGTTTCCTAGTTAGTGGTGACTGAATTACAATTCCCTTTGCTGCACTTTGTGGAGTCTTCTTTGCTGAATGATCATAAACCTTAGAGGTACCCTTTCCTGCATAAGTCACAAATGACAATGCATATAAATTTTCACCTTAGAATTTTTTTTTGAAAAACATGAGATTTGACAATGTGAGGAATTAGTTGAATGGCATGCTGTCTTGGTTGTGTTACCTTTTTTGTTAGATTGTTGAATAAGAGTTGATTGCCTTCGATCCTGAAGCATAGCACCCCCAACAGAAAATTTCCTAGTATTTGGAACTCCTGTTGAACATCTAGGAACCTTTATCCCACTTTTACTTGGGCTAGGTTTTGACCCAAAAAGTGTTTCATGCTCTGCCAACAGTTGTCCCTTTAGTCTCTTTTCATCCTAAAATTTATACAAAAACAAGTAAAAAATAATTGAACTGTAGACAGTGAATAGGAACAAATAAATGTCAAGAAGGGAATTTTAGACCATCTACTACACATTTAGTTGCATACCTTCTGCCTTTGCTTTTCTTTCTCTTTCTCCTGCCTTAAGGTGTTGTAATCTTCAACCATTGAACGCAGTCGAGTCTTAACGCACATCCATGAACAAAAAGGCATAAAAATGTATGAGGCTTCTAAGGTGTTGACTTTATGAGAAAAATGTAATTCATTATATAGGAGGCATAATTCATAAAATTTGCACAAATGATTCTGTTAAATTTACTCACTCCATCGTATGAAAACTCTAATCCTCTTTCTTCCTCCCATGCTACAACTTTTAAAGTTAATGCCTCTACCATTCCTGTTGAAATGATATATAATACAAAATAAAATAAAGGTCAAATGAGGACAAAGACCACACACTTCATGAACTATATATAAAATTAAACTTCTCATAGTGCATCTTACTCATTAGCCAAATCGCTAAATCAATACTGAATATCACAGGTAACAATATGTAGACAATCATGAATCAATAAGCCAACTTCAACATATCATTTCCAAATCCAGCCTATTGTAATAACATAACCTTGATAGTAATATATTTGAAGAATTATTGTATGTGAAGGGATATTCACCAGGAATTTTGTTTAATAAAACACGCGCCTTCTCAGCTCGTTTCAAGGCAAGATGGGTGCCTCTTCCAGCATTATAACGATTATCATCCTACAAACCAAAATAATCAAAAGAAAAAATTTAAGCATGACAAAAATCATAGAAGGAAATATTCATTTTTGTCAATAACAATAGCGCCTCACCCTGTTGTACTCCTCCAGCCAGCTTTCTTCTTGAATAGCAGCCAACCACTTCTCAACCTTTTCAAGGATTTCTTTCCGGCTGAAAGCTTCTTCTTTTGTCTTTGAAATTTGGTCCTCAATTTGTTCTAACATGTGTTCATGATTTGCAGATTCTGTAGAGTAATTTTCAAACGGGATAAGGAGATATAATGAGGTTCATGGCACACTATGATCAAAATAACGAAGTAGTTCGAAAATATAAATTTTGGTGCAACTGTGCAACCATATGAATAAGAGAAATTTAATTTAGTCATATTGCTTCTGTTCATAACAAATTCAACCAAATCATTATGACCTATGCATTGGTCACTTAAAATTTATCCTTGAAGAACTTCAAGTCAGTAATGTGAAATTGTGATACAACTAACAGGGAATCTTCAAAAACTAATGAAAACTCTTACCAGAGTCAATTGACTCTATTGGATGTCCACTAGGAAAAACTGTTTGTAGAGTCAAATGCGTTTTTCTGCATATTTCCTCTAACTCCATCTTCTTTCTCTGCACAAGTTCTTTCATTTTGGTTGATTTAAATTGCTCAAGCCTTCTAACTTCTCTCTCAACCTGCAAGGAGAATAGCCCATTTAGTTAATCACAAAAACGAAACCAATTTATTTTAGGTGAAATAGAAGAACAGAACCAAGACAATGGGATAGAAACAAACTCACGTAGACGATGTTGTCAATCGATAGTATGTTAGGCTCAGTAATCTCAGATTCCAAAGCAGCAATTTTACTGGTCATGTTGTGAAATTTCTGCTGTTCCTCAAGTGGGGTATCCATCAAATTCCACAACTCTAACAGTGAAGTTGCACAACTTTGAAGCTGATACAGCATGAAAATTTAGAAACTCTGGCTGAATAAAACTGGTTTTGTACAAGATGAAAAGTAGGAGCAAGAATACTGACCTTCTGCATTCTCTGCATTTTAACCTCTCTCAAACTCAGTACTTCAGAAGACAAACTCTTTAATGCAAGGTCACTAACATCTTTTGTAGCAGTAGAAGCCATAGTGGGGCAAATCTCACAAATTTTGTCTTTCACATCCAAACCGAGAACTGAGCACAACGAACTAAGAGTGTCCAGTTGATCAGATACCTGTTTCAGTCGACTGGCCTGCCACAATTTAAGAGAAAAATCTGAGCAATTAACATTTTAAAGTATTTTTTTTACGAAATTTACATTTGGAAGTTATTATCTTTCTTAGGGAAAAATCATGGGTTTGGAAGAAAATAAAAGATAACTTCATCAACAAATAACATGGGAAAAATTCAGGCAACAAATAGCATAGGAGTAAAGACAAAAACCACCTTTTCATTTTGAAGTTGAAGTAATTGCCTCTTTAATTCTTCAAGTCTTTCAAAAGATAAGTTCTTCTCATCTAAGTTTGCATTAGCCCCTGCGCTGCCATGGAGCTCACTGGAAATTTTCTGCAACTGATGTAAGACTTCCATAAACTGCTTCTTCCTTTCCGTTTTCAACTTGCGCATCTCCTCAAGTTGTGAAATAACAGCTTCACGTTCTTTCTTCAGGCTTCCACAAGACTTGGGCTCAAACTAAGGACACAGCAATGGAAGATTGTTAGTTGAAAAATTTCCGCCTGACCAAGAGAATGGCTAAATCATAAACTCAAATGTAGAATGCCAACAAGACTTACAAGTGGCGACTGTTCACCAATTGCAGCACAAATGCCAGCAATTTCTTCTTCGTAATCAGCAATTTGATGCTGAAGTTGTGCCTTATGCAGTTTAGCTTCATCGACTTTTTTCTTATACAAATCCAGACACATTTGTTCTATTTCGAGCAACATTGCATCCTTATGAGAATCTGATTCTCCAAGTTCATCCCATATTACCTTACATTCAACACACAAAAATCAAATC
>Ga0099826_10002911_pt1 | contig 11360 bp, 6 predicted proteins | sample Mtrugardesep15_FD_76830 | JGI IMG/M metagenome (GOLD analysis project Ga0099826, IMG submission 76830) | Root nodule microbial communities of legume samples collected from California, USA - M. trunc garden sep15 | ecosystem: Host-associated > Plants > Roots > Nodule | place: USA: California...
AAAGTCAATTTATTGTACTTTTAGAATTAGTAGTAGTATTAAATAAGGGTATCTATGGAAAAAAATAATTAATGTGTGTTGTAATTTGAAAAGGGGGTTATATTTAGGGACAAAAAGAAAAAAAAAAGGTTATATTAAGGGACGGAGGGAGTATTATATACTACCATGATAGGAACATAACATTTCACCAACGCTGACTTGCTTGATCGCATCACCGCGTTTACTTTTTCTAAAGATGGCCTAGTTTGATCGACTTATGTTTTTTATTCAATTAAAAAATTGAGTGAATTATTATATTACTTTCAAGTACGTAAGTTTGTATTTGAATTTAATTAATTGAATGGTATATTTGTTTTTGAATTTCAACACCATCGATTAATACATTCATTTATTAATTTTTAGGGGTGTTCAAATTTAAATTGACCCAAATAAAAATCGCAAACCGATAAAAAAGGAAAAAACGCATAAAAACAAATATTATAGGATGTGTTTAGATGCCATTTTATAAAAACCGTTTGGATTGGATCGAATTTTTGATTAATTTTTTAAAACCGAACCAAATCACATGCATATAATTTAAGCTAAATTACATCAGGGATCTTTTAAGTTTGAAGTTTGTAACTGATTGATCATTTAAGTTATTTTTGTCACACATACGTCATTTAAGTTTGAAGTTTGTAACAGATTTATCCTTTAGGTTTTTTTTGTCACACATAAGTTCTTTAAGTTTGTAAACATTTTCAATTTAATATTTATGTTAACCAAACATTAAGACTAAATTTGGTTATAAATTTATAATATATTAGATAATTTATTGACATTACATTAACTTAATTGGCTATAGAAAAAGCTTCAAGTACTCTTGGTCATAGATTCAAATCTTGGTCAACACCTTAGTCAATACAAAATGAATTTCTTTTAATGTCTTTTTATAACTACTTGGTTAAAAAAATATTTTAAAAGGCCTAAATAAAAAAATTCTTTAGGCCTGATCTATGAAAAATGTTAACAAGTGTCTTTAGAGCATTGTTTAAGCATCTAAAAGTAGCAAATTTTACCTTGACTTTTACATTTGTTTGACTTGTATTTTCAAGTTCTTATTGTAGTTTTCTTAAACATTACCCTTATGGCACTTGTTAGCAAGACCTTCTATCTATTAGGCCGACCCTATTTTAAAGGTAACACCTTTTGTATAAAACAAATAAAATTACACTAAGAATGAAACTTTTTGTATCAAAATAAATGATAAGAAAAATATGAGGGAGAAAGGAAGACCAAATTCATAATTCTTGCGATCAATATATGATGATTTTCTAAAAAAAATATGATGATTTACTATAACAAAATTTATAATAAGGCGCTACATCCTTATTTTTATTATTCAATCAACAGAAATTGAGGTACAAGTTAAGAGTATTATTCTCATCACTAAATTGAAGGAACAATCGGAGGAACGACCCCACCTACTGGAGGAATGATCCCACCAACTGGAGGAACAATCGGAGGAATGACCCCGCCTACTGAAGGAACAATCGGAGAAATGACCCCGCCTACTGGAGGAACAATGGGAGGAATGAGCCCACCTACTGGAGGAACAATCGGATGAATGACCCCACCTACTGGAGGAACAATGGGAGGAATGAGCCCACCTACTGGAGGAACAATCGGAGGAATGACCCTACCTACTGGAGGAACAATTGGAGGAATGATTGGAGGAAAGATCGGAGGAATGACCCCACCTACTGGAGGAACAATCGGAGGAATAACCCCACCTACTGGAGGAACAATCGGAGGAATGATTGGAGGAAAGATCAGAGGAATGACCCCACCTACTAGAGGAACAATTTGACCATTTGTGAACTACAAAGCAACAAAAATAATTAATAATATTGGAATTGAGAAAGCAATTTTGGAGATTGAAAGCATCATACTTGAGAAATAGAGAAACGATATATTAGTATTGAAACATATATGATCTACTTCTTGTTATATATAATGACAAACATGATGAAGAAGAATTTTTTTTTCCTTTAGAAATTACAAATATTAATTAGTTTTTTTCTTCATATTAATTAGCTATTTGACCATATAGGTGGTATAGTAAATAAGAATATTGTTTTTTATATGAAGAATATTGGTGTTAATAATAAAATAAAATAAAAAAAAAAGAAGAAGTTTCTGAGTTGGTCAAAAAAATTGGACTAAATATAATTAACCATTTGTATGAAAAAACACTGTATCATTTATTACAATGTTGCGCAATTAATTTTTTATATATAAAAAATTTAATGGTGGTGGGTTGACGGTTCAAAACAATTTTGCAGACACAGTCAATCAAAACATTTCAAATTGCCACGTAATTAAAAATATTAATTGATGGTGATTGGATTCTAGTTGAAATAAGTAAGAAATTGGATGAAAAATGGAGTGAGAATGAATGGAAAAGCAAGGCACAAACTAACAGATTCCAACATTTGAGGGTCGATTCCAAACTGAAGGTTCGATTCCAACATTTGAGATTTCTAAGAGAATAGTAAGTAATTGAGTTTGAGTTTAATTGTATTTCTTAGGTTAAGCATTTTAATTTCAATTAACATTGATTGGTATATTTTGTTTTTAGAAAACATCTCTAGAAGTGACTCTAACATGTTGGGAAATATTTCAATACACACAAATTGAAAGGTGATCCAAGCAAGTGGGTCTCCTCAAAATCAAAGGATATTGCTGTAATTTATTACTTCATGACCTTATTAAACTTGATGAATATTTAGTCTATTTTTTAAGTAGTTGAACTATGAAATGGAGGTTCTACACTGATGCTAATTATTAAGAACTGATGCTATTTTTAATTGGTTTAATAGTTCTGCACTGAAATAATTGTTCATTGATGCTAATTGTTGGGAACTAGTTATACACTGATGCTATTTTTATGGAGGTTCTGCACTAATGCTAATTGTTAAGCACATATATAGCAGTCTGCAAGTGTATGTTTAATCAATTAGCTTAAAAAATATTAAGAAATAATATAAATGTACCTATGACAGCACTACCATTTCAATTCTCTTCTTTTCTTCCATACCAATCCTAACTCCACTTGATTATTTTTTTTGACATAAACAACTCCATATGAAACTATGTCCATATTTTAGAAGCTGATTGAGAAAAATAATGAACTATCTTTACAGGAAGATATATTAGAATGTTAGTTTGTTTGATGCTTTTGGGAAGATTCACGTTTTCTTAAGGAGCAAATGACTAAATTGATGGAAATGGTTTCTCAAGGTCATCTACATCCACCTCCATCTACTTGATATATAGATATATAATATCTCTAATATATGGTTATTTTGATAGCTTGGTTGCAAACTTACTTAATGTGCTACTTCTAGTACCATTAAAAATGTTTAATTGTTTCTTATGAAACTTATTTTGAGAGTTTCCTTATGACTTTCATGTTTTATGGTGATGAATGTATGTGATGGGTATGAAGACAATATATCAAGTGTTTTTTATTGTATAATTTCCAACAAGTTTCATATGGTTTAATATAGTAAATGCATTTACAATATTAATATAATTAATTAATGAAATCCGGTAGGAAATTGAACATTATAATAGTAAAGCAAATTTCTCTTTGAATTAGTGAGGGAAATAAATTTGTCAATAAACCATAGATTGTAGTTTGTGAGGGAATTCAATTTCATCACAAATAGTGATGAAATATGCCTTCACAATTAGAAAGGGAAAACCAATCCGTCATTAATTAGTGACGGAAATATTGGTAAAAAATGATGGAATAGTCCCTCACTATTAGAGAGGGAACAAGAGTCCCTCACTAATTACTGACGGATTTGTCCAAGTTTGACCACATTTCTTGATTATATTTAGTAACGGGTTTATATGATTAGTGACGGATTTTATCCGTGTCAATTAGGGACGGAAACCAAAATCCCTCGCAAATATTTAGCAAGGCCAAAATTCGAAAGTGATTACCGGTCGTCACAAAATCCGTCTCTAGATTCGTTTGTGAGGGAATTATGGTACTTTAGTGACGGATTTCTACCCTCTCTAAAATTGAATTTTCTAGTAGTGACCTCTTTCAAAAAAAAAATCAGACTGTCAACCAACATCATTTAACACACACACACATTAGAGTCAAGACGGACACTTCATACTCGTATGTCCGCTCTTCTTATTGCGTTAATGCACATCAATTATAAAAGACGGTTTTTATGAAATTTTGATTAAAATTAATTTGATTTTTATTAAAATCATAGTATATATAATATATATTTTGTACTTTCATCATATTAAGCATGTCTCCTTTTTGCTTTGTTTGGTGCTACCTTTCTTCAATTTCGAATTCCTTAAGTCGACTTTGATGCTTTTTATGTAATGCTAGCTTCTCTTCATACTGCGATTCTCTAGCAGACCTTTATTTCCCTCATATTGCTCAAACAAAGAAAAAGTGGTCAGGCCTACCCTTGTCTCTCTCATGGCACACTCTAACTCTGGATCACCTTCAAATTGATTTGTAAGTATATACATAGCTTTGCTTATATCAACTATGGCATTAGCCATCCTCAATGCCAATTTGTCATACCTTTCACAAGGTTGTTGTTGTTCCACTCCTTGCTGGTGTCACCTAGGCACTACATGTGGTGCCAATGGTGTGCTAGTGGAACTATCCCACATCCATAGCATTTGGATTCATTTGTGTTAGATCGTTACTTGCGCCTTTAACACATGCTCCTTCACAAAGAGCATTTATAATGCTACAATGACCAAAGGTGAAAAATGTTCCTTCCTTCACTAGCTATCCTTCTCAAACTCTCAGCTATTACACCGCACCTCAGATCAATGTCATCCCTATTTAGAATTGCATGTACTGCAACATCCCTTATCAATTGAAACTCATATGAATTTTCGGTACTTTTTAATTTTTTCAAAAGAAATGTAGCCCACGCCCTTGGCAATGATTTCATATACTTCAAACTGAAATTATTTGGTAACATACCATCAGTGTGTTTCAGCCATGATGCTCCTTCTACACACAACTCCTACCTTATGTCCTCCAACTTCTCAATTTCATCCAGACTCTTAATTGCATAAAGCGCGTCTCTTCTTGTTTAAATTCCACATTCTAATGGTGTTGGAGTTTCAAGTAAAGTGTTAATAGTATCTGGGCTGAACCTTACTTGCTTCCCACGCACAAAAGAAACATAAGGATTTGTATCCTTCTTAGTTTGGAATATGTTTGCAAATAATTCAATCGCAATAGAGCGATTCAAATGTTGAATCATGCTATTCAACTTAGTCCATCCTCTCCTTTCAAGCTCCTCTCGAATTCCCGAAATTGCATATATACTTCCCACTTTGGAAAGATCTCTCTTCCCCAAATTGCAAATGTTTGAACTTGTTGTATCTCTTATTTTGTGCCTCTCCCCTAAAAACAAATGAACAATCTCTTCCACATTTCAGGATGAATTGAGATTGCATATATGCTTTGGTGCTTTTTGATTGGCCTTGGTACTGTTTTGGCGCTTCCCTGATTAGGTTGCATCAGGTTTGTGTAGAATGGGAAGGTAGATATTTCTGTATTGTTGTAGCCGAATGATGTAAATCTGAGCTAGAATGATAAGAGTGCATTTAGTTGTAGCTAAATTTCTTATTAGATTATGGTTTTCCAACTTTAAACGGTGTATATATATGCTTTAGTATCCTACTTGTACTAACATAATATTATTATTTAGAAGGTAGAGTTTCTTACTCCTTGTGTTTTTGTGGTAATTGTAATAAAAGTCAAAACTTGTACAAAATGTCATATAATATTACTTCTTAAATTTAGACTTTATAATATTATTTGTTCTACGAAGGATCGATAGTATAAAATAAAAAGAACATGGTCTCAATTAGTTTGGTTAAACAGCAATACAGAAAATACCAATTTTTTTATTAAAAAATATAGATTCCACAATGTGGAACAGTGTCTATCACATCGGTTATATATCCGATGTGAAAAGATTTTGACATACAACATCACCTTTACGCAAATCGGGTGCAACCCGATGTGAAAATCTTTTTTGTAGTAGTGATGATGCACAAATTTAATATTCCTCCATCCTAAATGCCACCCTTTTACGGTGTTTAGCGTGAGTTTTACTCTTTTTGTTTTGTTTGAAAAAAGTGAAGCAATTTGACGGCTCAAACTTGATTTTAGGTGAAGCTAAAAATTGGAGTTTTTAAAGCATTTTAGAGAAACTCTTACATACCTGCAAACTTAAATAAAATTTATTTTGACGCACACTCATAGATGATAAAATTTAAAAATAAAATGATATTAAATTATGAGACTAAATTATTTTTCTTTTAAGTTTTACCATTCATATGTGCGCCCAAATGTTTTTTGATTTAGAATTGTGTTCAACCAAGTATTTGTCGGCATTTCAAATCGATTCAGGAGGATGTTTACTGATTTGTGGGACATCATCATTTTCTTTATTCAGCAATTATCCTTAACATTCTCTTTGCTTATTTATATTTTGCTTGAAATACTGTAAAATTTAATCATTTGAAATTTAGTCCCTCAGCCCAGTTAATTATTGTCATGTCATTAATCAGCGGAGGTGTCACATGTGATTGGTAAAGTCAGTTGCCGAGTCACCAAAATATAGTGTAGACAGACCAAAATACCCCTGAGTTTTTAAGAAAATGCAAAATTACAAAAATATCCCCATGTCATCTTTTCAAATAAGCCACTCTTCTCTTCTCTTCCTGCAAATCGCTATACTCCCTTCTCTACTGTTCTTCATCAAAATCGATCTCCTCTCACATCACATTTTCCCTCCTCCTCTTCCTGTCACTGTTCAAAATCGTTCTCCAATACAATCTTTTTGTTATGCTGTAAAATTCAATTGCTTTCATCCCTTTTGAGCATAACCTATTTCCTGGAAAATCAATTTTCCACATTTCGGATTCTAGAAATCCACCACAAAGCGTTGTATTCAATGGTTCTGAAAGTGAACCAATTCTTCACCTATAACACTTGATTTCTTCATTCCCAACACAAAACAAGATGACAAAATCAAAATGAAAACACACAAACTCGAAAAACACACACACGAACCTGCATAATGTTTAATTGTTGCGAATCTGCTAACAATGTTTTGCTTTCAAGTTCATGCTCTTCAAGATTATGTGATGAATTACAATTCAAATTTCTCTTTGTCTTCTCTGGAACCCTGATCCCCCAATTTGTGTTTCCAATTCAAGAGAAGATGAACACAGGTCTATAATGGTCAGGGTGAGCCAGAGTGAAAGGATGTGGCGGCAGAGATCTGAGGGGGAGGTAAACAACAAAGTTAGAGAAGATATTATGAAATTGGGGATTTTAGGGGTTTTAAATTGAAAAGAAATTAATTTTGATGAATATATTTGTTATGGCTTTTTTATGCTGTTTTCATTGTTGCTAGGTTTGGATGATATCATAGGGATGGTGATGGAAGACGAAGGTGAAGGAAGAAGAGGGAAGTTTGGTCATTTTACATTTGGCTTAAAGTCTATTATGAAAAATCTGTTATTAGTGCAAACACAAGTTTGTGAGGTGTTGCAATATGGTTTGGTGATGAGTTGCTTTGTTTTTATATAGGGTTTTCAATGTCGAGGGATTATAATTATATCAGGGATTTGAACAAGGACTCCGACATTTGAAAAATCCATTTTACGCTGCTTGAGTCGTGGACTGTCATTGGAAGTAATGGAAATCAGCACATGGAACTGATTATCGGCGATGCAAAGGTTAGAAGGATTTGGTCGTAGTTGTTGCAAAATTTGTTATGGTTTATTTACGTTGTTTGATGTTGAGCATTTGGATTTACCTCCGCATCTTTGTTTTGTTCATGGGTTTAGGGTGATCGAATTCATGTCATAACTCGGTTTAGAGACTTGGAGCTTTGGAAGTCATTGATCGAGGAAAGCAAGACCCTCAATTGCTACAAGACAATTCTTCTTCCTTCTCAAAATTGGTGTCGGAATTTTTGAGAAGATCATCCCAAAGTAATTGCAAATAAAGATAAGAGCATGAGGACAAACAGAAGGAATAACATAGCGGCAGCAATAGCAGACAATCAAACAGTTATTGTACATAGTTAAAAAAGTTAGGCCTAATTCTGAGTATAATTAGTTTTAGCAATGGATTGCAGCTCAAGAAATCCTGATTCATTACATTAACAACTCAAAGTTGAAGGTCAAGTAGATTGAAGGCTCCTGATCAGTATGTCTTAATTGATATTCTGATTTCACAATTGTAATGAGTTTCTAATATAACTAGGATTTTCCTTTTCAAATTATATTCATCACACAATTGGTGATTGTTTCCATAGTTTTTATACTGGTTCCATTCAAAAAAATAATGTTAGTGAAAACTCCTTTAAAGTTACATTAGTCATCATATAACTTGTGCACTGAATATACATAGACTTGTGCATTATATTCAGTTAATGAAGTCTTATTGTATATATTCAACCAATAAAATACACTCTGAATACAATAGCGGGCAGCTTTTCTTCAAAAATATAAATATAAATAGCAGGCAGCTTAGAATTTGTAAGTTAACATCTTAATCTTTTATTTTTACTATGAACTCTATGCTTGAGTTTTTTTTTTCCTACTTCTTTCTTGAGTTACTCAAAGTAAGTTTTTCTTTCCATTCATGTCTTCATTAACATTATTTTATTTTAGAGTCACTTTGAATTTCTGTAATGTGTTGTGTAGTTTCACTTTGTTTGCTTACAGCTTGAACATCAAAGTATAATTTTTTGAGTTTGGCTCTTTACAGGAACTTGAATTTAAGACATTTCTCTTAGCACTAAAATCATCACAATGGTGTCTACTTGTGTGAACTTTAAGGCCAATATTAAATTTACGAAGAATAGCAATGTTCCGTAATTTGAACATCTCTCCTTTAGAACAAATTTTTTTAAAAATTGTAATTCAACCCGTGCGAAGCACGGGTTTGTAACTGGTATCAAATAAAACTTTTCATATTATAACCATTGCCCTCTCATAAACAAAAAACTGTTGCCCTCTCATAAAAATAATTGATGCCAAAGAAACTAGTGCACTTAAAAAAAAAGGAACACATTGGATGTTATAATAAAATGGATAAAGTATTTACTTTTAAAATAGGATCGACCCAATTGCCAAGCAATTTAAACAATGACTTTAACCTTAAAATTTTGAATAAAATAATGAGCGTTCAAAAATAATTTGGTTATAAATTTTAATATAGATAATTTATTGATATTACATAGCTTAATTAGTTATGGAAAAAGCCTCAAGTACTCTTGGTCATAGATTCAAATCTAGGTCAACACCTTGGTCAATACAAAATGAATTTCTTTTAAAGTCTTTTTATTAATACTTGGTTAAAAAAAAATTAAAAGGCCTCAATAAAAAATTTCTCCAGGCCTATTAATCTATTAGGCCGTCCATGTTTTAAAGAAAACCCCTTTTAGTATAAAACAAATAAAATTGCACTAAGAAAGAAACTTTTTATAACAAAATAAATGATAAGAAAGATACGAGGAAGAAAGGAAGAACAAATTCATAATTCTTGCGATCAATATATGATGATTTCCTCAACAAGAAAATAATGAGTTACTGTAACAAAAGTTATAATAAGGCGCTACGTCCTTATTTTTATTATTCAATCAACATAAATTGAGGTACAAGTTAAGAGTATAATTCTCATCACTAAATTGGAGGAACAATCGGAGGAATGACCCCACCTACTGGAGAAACAATCGGATGAATGACCCCACCACATGGAGGAACAATCGGAGGAATGACCCTGCCTACTGGAGGAACAATCGGAGGAATGACCCCGCCTACTGGAGGAATGATCCCGCCTACTGGAGGAACAATTGGAGGAATGACCCCGCCTACTGGAGGAACAATCGGAGGAATGAACCCACCTACTGGAGGAACAATCGGAGGAATGACCCCACCTACTGGAGGAACAATTGGAGGAATGATTGGAGGAAAAATTGGAGGAACGACTCCACCTACTGGAGGAACAATGGGAGGAATGACTCCGCCTACTGGAGGAACAACCGGAGGAATGAGCCCCCGTATTGGAGGAACAATCGGAGAAATGACCCCATAAGTTTGACCATTTGTGAACTGCAAAGCAACAAAAATAATTAGTAACATTGGAATTGAGAAACCAATTTTGGAGATTGAAACCATCATACTTGAGAAATAGAGAAATGATATATTTGTATTGAGTCATATATGATCTACTTCTTGTTATATATAGTGACAGACATAATGAAGAAGAATTATTTTTCCTTCAGAAATTACAAATATTAATTAGCTATTTGACCATATAGGTGGTATACTAAATATAAATAAGAATATTGTTTTTTTATTTGAATAATATTGTTGTTAATAATTAAAAAAATTAAAAAAAAATTAAACGAAGAAGTTTCTGAGTTGGTCAAAAGAAAAAAATTGACTAGATGTAATTAACATTTGTATGAAAAAAATTGAATATATATATATATATATATATAAGAGTTTAACGGTGGTGGGTTTACGAATCAAAACCACTTTGCACACACAGTTAATAAAAACATTTCAATTTGTCACGTAAATTAAAAACATTATTTGACATGACGATTCTAAATGTTTTGATCGGTTGTGTGTGCAAAGTTTTTTTGGACCTCCTTCAAAAAAAAAAATAGACCGTCAACCAACCATCATTTAACTATCTATATATATTGACACACACTAGAGTTAAGACGGGCACTTCATACTCGTTAGTTCGTTCTTCTTATTGCGTTAATGCACATAAATTATAGTAAAAAATGGTTTTTATGAAATTTTGATTAAAATTAATTTGATTTTTATTAAAATTATAGCATAGATAATAAATATTTTGTACTTTCAGTATATTAAGCATGTCTCTATTTTGCTTTGCTTGGTGTTGCCTTTCTTCCCTTTCGAATTCCTTAAGCATGTCTCTATTAAGCAGACCTTTGTTTCCCTGGTATTGCTCGAACAAAGAAAAAATGGTCGGGCCTACCCTTGTCTCTTTCGCTTCCAAATCATCATCAAATTGATTCATATCTACGTACATAGGTTTGCTTTCTGAAGATTTTTTTTTGACAAGTTGTTATATACATATTTAATACGTTTATAAATAGAATACCTTAATTTTTATGCAAACTCGGCTACCCTAAATAATTTGTTAGAAACCATGAACTGCATTAATTTTTTATGTTTAACTATAAAAGTAATAAATAAAATTGACCTGTGCAATAATATAATTTTGTATTCTTTTTATCTTTTTTCTTTAT
>Ga0099826_10002913_pt1 | contig 11359 bp, 6 predicted proteins | sample Mtrugardesep15_FD_76830 | JGI IMG/M metagenome (GOLD analysis project Ga0099826, IMG submission 76830) | Root nodule microbial communities of legume samples collected from California, USA - M. trunc garden sep15 | ecosystem: Host-associated > Plants > Roots > Nodule | place: USA: California...
ACAACCTTTGCAGAAATACCGTGGCTGTGACAAGCTGTAATTATTGTAGTAACAGAATTTGGTGTTTGATGAAGCACAACGAGGACAATTAGGAGCAATCTCAACGTGTGGTTTCCACTTTGAATTTGATTTGTCCATTGAGGTTGTTGGGAATGGCATGAGATTAGAATTAGGAGAAGATAACATATGTAACATTTGATCTAGCTCGCTACTACTAATATTGTTATGTCTTTGTTGGAACATTTATTTAGATAGTAGTGATATTGGGATTAATGAATTAAGAGGATCAAGAAAATTGAGGTAGTGAGAGATATATTATAAGGTGTGTATGTGAGTTTGATTGATTTGAGGAATTTTGAGAGTCAAGAGTGAGAGCATGTACTAATACATGTGTGTGTATAGAGAGAGAGGAATATGTGTAGGGAAAGCGTAGTTGTGAGTGAACGTGGGCGGTTGAAGGAGTCGTTAGAATTAAGGAAGGGTGTGTGTGTACATGTGCATATGGTTAATTATGTGAGTTTCAATGAGAGTTTGTGATGTTGATGTGAATTTTTCATGTTATAGTATGCTATTTCATAGGCGGGTGGAGCGTGTCTCTTTCACTCACGTGTCATTTCTTCATTGGTGATTGAAGTTGATAAGTCAAACACTTGCTTGCCTATATTGTTATTGCTTTTATGACTCCCTAAAGAAGCTATGTTCATGCCAAAATGACCAAATTCACCATTGCAAGTTTGCAACATGTACGTGTACATGATTTATATTAATGTTCATGTTATGTTATTCAAACCTATTGATTATTGTTTGTTGGTAAAAATTTCAGTGTGTGGTGTAATGAGGCCAAAATATGTCAAGTTGTGGAATTTGGTTAAATTGAGGACTACATTTTCAAATCCACATAGAGGAGTAAATTAATTAAGTATGTGCATGATTTCAGTATTTTTAGGGGGATAAAATAGTCGTCGGCAAGAATGTAGTGTGGGACAATGTACAGTGTCTTGGATGTAGTGAAGAGAATTGTGGTTTATGGAATAAGTTTCATTCACATTCACATAGTATATGGAAAAAAGGCTAGCGTTGCGGGTGTGGGAGCATGATCAGCACGTGATTAGGGGGATATGTGGCATATCTATTATCCCTTTTTATTCTTCTATTAATGCTAAAATCAGCAATTGAACCTAGATTTCGTTGCAATTATGTGTTTATTTAATTCAACCCCGTCATGGTCAACCTATCAATTAACTTAATTTCATACTTCATTGACTGCAAAAACATGTGATGGATTTATTTCAAACAATAGAGAGTTGTGTGAAATGTTGATGAGATCTTTTGTGGTAGGTTAAAGGAGAAAGAATTAGAAATGAAAATGTTAGAGAGATGATCGAGGTAGCACATATAGTATAAAAGAGGATAAAAACTAGACTTAATGGTTTCAACATGTAGAGACAATGTTTGTAGATTTTGTAATAAGAAGAGTAAATCAGATGAAAGTGAGTTAAATCACTAAAGGTAATAAAGAAAGACCTTAAAAAATTATTAAAAAAAAAAATTTGAAGGCAATTATTAAAAAAAAAAAAATACTAAGAAGGATCTAGAGATTAATGAGTTCAATATGTATTACCTCATATTATTGCACCGTGTTGACTTCTGTAAGAATATTAACATCCAAACACAAACTTGTACATATAATATAGTACTTATATACATGCTCCATAAACCTGAGAACTAGTACTTATTTAAACGTTCCATAAACCTGACAAATTAAGCCATAATTCATGGTTAATTAGTACTTCTTCTACAAGTAGTTAGTTACAGTACGTACGAATTTGTCTTTGTTATGAAACTATAAGATACAAATAGGTAAGTGGGGAATTAATGTTTACATTAAAGGAACATAATGAGAGAGCATGGTGCGCAGCTAAGGGTAGCAATCATAGGAGTGGAGATTCGATTGATCTACTGAACCAGAACATTCGAGGCACGTGGGAGTTTAACGTTGCTTTCACGAAAGATGCCATCATCATACGTAGTATTATTCATAGTTGAGGATCAGTGCCTTCCACGTCTCAAACTCCTTCCAATTCATATTTTTTATGCTTCACTAATATTTTAACTATTACTCAATAATATGTTATATTGCAATTCATAATTATTTCTAACCCTAACCAACCATGCATTTGTCTTGAAATTTGCATGTATCAAAAATTCAAAGAGCGACCTCCATGCACACCCGTTACAATTAATTAAGGTATATTATTATACAGTGCATGTGCTTGCTGGCTCTCTTGATGAATGTTGACGGTCAGAAAATCAGAATGAGTATAAATTAAGCCATCATGATTGAAGATGATGAGATATGATGAAGGATTATATATCCAGTGGCTTAAAAAAAATTGAATAATCCAGTGGCTTAAAATTGAAATATGCAATATATTTTTTAGCAAATATTATCTCCATGTATGCTACTGATCTCACACTAGTGGCTTAAAACTATATCATGTTGAGGAGGCGTATGTATATGTGTTGTTAAGAGTTGCATATTAGATATACTAATATGGCTTGAATAGTGATTCTAAGTAGCTGACACCGTTACAAACTTGTTTCATAACTTAATTAGCCTAACATTAATTGGCTTAAGATTGATTTTGTTGTACAACAAAAAATTAATTTTGTTAGTACGGGATTATCAACGTTTCTTTTTTTATGTTAACTATCCGGTTTGATAGAAATATAAATAAAGTTTGAGCGTGAAATGTTTCGACCAGTAGATAATTTTCCACTTGACACAGATAACTTATCATAAATAAAAGATATTTTTTTAAAAAAAATAAATAATAAAAGATATTTTATTATTTAGTAGTAAAGAGAATTGACTTCAATTTTTAAAGGGTCATGTTAACCGGTACCCTTGAGACACTGTTAATGATATCAAAAAAGAAAGTTATGACCATAAAAGAAAACTTGTTTTGACTTTTTTATAAATTAATCACACAATGTCAATGCATTAACTACTATATAATTTCTTTTTTAGTAACCTTAACCAGTGCTTCAGGGGCACTGGTTATCATTTTCCATTTTTTAAACCTAACATAGAATCTAAATTAAATTTTAATTAGTAATTTAAGTCTTGTCATTTTTTTAATCAACAAAATTTTATTAAAAACCACGTCTCTGCACAAGACGAACAGAGACTGGTGATACAGAAATGGACCGTCATAATATTCCTAAGGGCTTAAAAGCCCTCTATAGAGGCTCAGGCGCCCTCCAGAGAGGCTCCTGAAGCCTAGGCACACCCTTCTTGGGGTGCGCCTTAGCCAGATTCTAGAAGCATCCATAACCAAATAAAAAAACCAAAAGCCCAACTTACTTGGAGCTTAAGATAAGCTAAAACAAGCCCATGGGGGACTATAAATACAACCATTGGGATCATTCTCAAGGCATCTAAAAAACAGTCTAACCCTAGATACGATTATTGTACTCGTGCAAGTACAAGAAAATACAAACTAAATGCGTCGTATATAAGCGGAACAGCCGGGAAAAAAACATCAACAAAGACACCCCTGCGATCAACACCCACAAGGACAACACCCACCAGAATAAACATCACCCCCTAAATCTGACTCCTACACATACCGACCACTGAAAAGACGACATCCATAACACTCATCGCCACCATTCCCCCCAAAAGAACACCCTTGTAAAAGAGAACCCAATCCTCATCACCAACACCGAGCCACATCCAAAGAACTCTTTTTCCAAAGATCATTCAGCTTCCACCACCGAGTAACCTCCGATCCATCGAAAGAAACACCAAAAAAGCCCAAAACCAAAACTTGAACTAAAGAACTGACTCCCGATCTCGAATCAAAAGTGATCGGCCCACTAGACTTCAGAACCAAATCAGAAGGGAACCCCTTACCCCGGTCCACCAGAGAAACATCGTAGCCAACCAAACAAGATTGCCGCTAGACACCAACTCCCGATCTCAAAGCAAAAGAACCGACCCATCAGAATCCAGCACACAATAAGTAAGAAAGACGATAAGATTTGCGGTGAAGCAAACATCAATCAAAAAGGAAAAAAAGCTTAACTCGAAGGATACACACTCTCAAAACACCCTAAACACCTTAACAACCCAAAACTCAAACAAGAGCTAGCGCCAACGAGTATGGACTCGAATAACATAGGCGACCTCTAAAAGAAATTACCCACAACAACCACCACAAAAACACATACCTCCTTACCTAAGCAACACTAACCACCACCACACATCATCACCCCCCACCACCACCTTACATCAGCACCACCACAACTGAATAACCTCCAACACCACTGCATCACGACCGCACATCACCACCACACCCACTACATCATTACACCGCCAAACAGCCTCACCAAGAAATAGGTAGCAATACAAACACATATCTCGAGGAAGACGAAACCCAACAACAAAACACAGGCAACGATGCTGGTTTGAAGCGGAAACACAACCCAAATCATAAAAAGGCGGCCGCCAGTGACAGGGAGAAGGCGTCTGTCGCTAGAGTAAAAGTGAACCAATGGTGGAGCGAAACAGTTGATCTGAACAGCACTTCCCGGATCCCAAAACTTGTGTCCTCCTCACACTGCATCACCACCACCACACAACCTAAACGCCACCCGCCAAGCTCATCACACACCACACAGAATCGCGACCTCCTCACATCACCGCATCACCACCACAACAACCACCTCATTGCCTCACCATCACTGTATTGGCACCCGACATTCGTCCCTCTCCACTAAACCACCACGAAAACAAACACATGATGAACCACCCAAAAGCACACCTCAAAGCACCGCAACCCAACCCAAATCCTCTGAAAACAGCCCATGTAGTGGACAAATGCGATCCCCAAATCCACCAGAAACAATCACCACCATCGGCAAACGGAGTTGCTAGTCAGAAGCAAACGGAGAAGCAACATGGTGTGTTGACAACCCAGGCTAAGTTTACTTCCAAAAAAAAAAAGATATGAAAGAACCCAATGGGGAATCTGAGGTGACTACCAACGACCTCAACCTCACAAGCTCAATCTCAGAACAAAACGTTGTCGCCGTAAGCCTGACGGATGCGTCAAAGGCTGAGAACGAAAAATGATCGCGGGAGCCACACATCTCGAAATTTAAACACCACTGCGAAACACTGAAAACCACCGCGAACCACTGGCACAGCCGCCGGGAGAACTGGTGGCGGAGTGGTGCGGATGGCCGAAGCCAATCGTCGCACCACCCATCATAACATTTACATCTTCACATGTTGAGAAGATGGATTACAGGGAGGGGTGCGGCGGTGGAAACTAGTGAGATGTCAAAGAGAAGTGTACGTGGCTATTTTTTTTTTAAGTCTTTTCATTAAAAATGATTTTAATGAATTGTGTGTATGTTAAAGTACATAGGAGGACACATGATATTTTTCTTAATGGAAGATAAGAGTTTTTATTTTTTTTGAAAGAAGGAGATATAGAAGATTGTCATGTGGAATTGGTTGGGTATTTGGTTGGTTCTTAAATGTATGTATAGGAGACAGGAGATTTCCCATAAAATAATTAGTGATACCTCTTGTAAACAAAAAAAAAAAATTCGTGATACCTTTTCAAAATACTCATTTTTTAAAAAGAAATTAAACTATAATCAACAATTTATCAAAAACATAATAATTAGTTTTAAAATATATGTAATTTTTTTTGGTAAAAATACAAACTTATAAGACGAATTAAAAAAGTATAAAGACAAAAAAGAAAATATTCTTTTTTAAAATGGCAACAAAAAAAAAAATTGACCAAAAAAATGGCAAATTTTTAAAACTCCCAATAAATAGTCATTAGTGTTGCTTTAATACTAATAATTTTCCCTTCTTCGTTTTTTATTTAAACTATATCTCATAACATAAATAAATATTTATAGCACCCATTAAGTTGCTCTTACTCAATTTTTAAAACGTTACTTCCAAAGATAAATTCCTATCAACAATTCGTTTTCGGTTGTCAAAAAAATCAACAATTCGTTTTCAAAAAAAGAAGAAAATAATTTTAGTAAAATAATTTATTTCCATTAAATTCAAATAAATTTTTTCTTTACTCTGAATTTCAAGTAAATTTACTGCAAATATTTTTCACGAGTATATTCTACTAGTATATATTGAGACGTTGTAGCCCTATCTTAATATATATTCACATTTTTATTTTGATTACTTCTTAGATATGTTAAAGAAGATGAACATTGTTTCCTCCCTCTTAATCTTGTTTGAAGTTGCTCTTTTAGTGTTGTTTGTTAATAATGTTCAGACAAGTGCATCTCACTTGTACTCAACGAATGATTATTCTTCACAACCTGAAAATGTTGGTTATTTTGCAAAAGAGAGTCTAAAAAGACATGGTAACGTGGACCATATTGCAAGAGAGAACTCAGGAGATCCTAATCAAAGACACCTCCATTTCTTACGGCAGCCTCGTAATGTTGATCGTATTTTAAGAGAAGTCCCATCAGGTCCTGATCCACTTCATAATAATGTCCCACCAACACCAGCTAATCTATTTTATCATCCTTAATAAATCTTGTAAGCCAATTTGGCCTTGCTTTTACCTATATCTATTACTGAGTCAAGAAAATAAACATATATCTATTATTTGTCATCATTATATTATAAATTGTAAGTTTCCTTGCAAAAGGAAAAAATTTACACCTCCTTTATATATTAATTTGATTCCTATCCAATTCATATTTATCTATTTTATTTCTTTAACTAGTATAATACTTGTGTGAAACACAGAGAATTAATATACTTATAAGAATTTAAGAAAAAAAATATTATTTTAAATTAAATTGAAAATTAATGTGTGTGGCTTGCGTGCGTGTGTGGGGGTGGGGTATGATATTTAAGTTATATACATTCCAAATCATATTTAAGCCGAAAAAAGATCTATTGTCATCTCATCCGCGTGTTGTTGAAGTATGATATTGTATGTTTAGACTTAGTAACAATGTACCCATTTTTAAAATATTAAATTTATGTTCATAATGTTAAAAAAAATATAGATTTATTTTAAAACTTTTTTATATATGTTTGAAATTATGTTTGTATAAAATTTATTTAATACCCAGACAAACTTCTCATGGAAGTCAAATACCTCAAAAGATCAAAATTATTTTAAATAATAACTCAAAATATCAAAATTATTTCAAATGATTCCTTAAAAAAAATTAAATGATATTAATGCATTTAATAAGGAAGTTTATGTTTATTCATATCTTTCACAGACCATAGGAGGACTATTTGAATCATGATATTCCAATTTTCTTAACAAACACGATATACATCAATTTCTAACTTTTTTTCATTAAAAAAAAGTGAAGATTCTCTCTAAATTTAAATATTTTTAAATTAATTAGTTATGTTATAAACATGAAGTAACAAGCTACGCATTAAATCACTTTGAACTAGAGGTGTTAATAGAGCCTCAAATATCAAAGCTCCAACGTAGCCCACTAAATTAAAACCATCGAACAAAATTATTTGAGGTCAAGCCCACTATAAAATCTACTTATTTGTGGGTTTAATAAAGCCCCATAATATAATTATTTAAAAAAACAAAAAACACAGCCACATCCACATCCACCACCGGAGCTCCGGCCGCACCCACCAACCACCATCGGAACTCCGTTCATGAACCATCCACCATGAACCGTTCAATTTTTGCCGCAACGCCGTTGTTCATCACTGTCGGCATCGAAGCTCCGACGTTGACATTTTGACTTTTTTTAAAAAGTTTTTTTTTTAACTTTAAAAAAAATGTTTATAAAAGTTTTGGGGCTTTTGATTTTTTTTTTGTGGGCTTGCATGAATGTGGGCATTTTAAACTTGTGGATTTCTAAGCTCCTTAACTATGTGGGCTGGGGCCAAAACTTCAAGTCCCCGTGATATTAACAGCTCTACTTTGAGCCAAGAGATTTGAGGGACCCGTTGAAAATGGACAACCTTTCTTACTGGATAAGCACATGTTTGTCATACGATCCCCATCCACCAACTTAAGGTACCTTAAATTTCATGGTCAATATATCGAGAATCATCTTCAACCACAATGTGTAAGATATACTCAGAAAAAGAAGATGGAATTCTTTCGGTCACAAATTTGTCACTAGCACTAGAAAACTCAAATTACTTCATTAACTCGGGTAGATAGCGTTGAAGTTGCTTTCTTCAATTCAAGAACTTTTTTCCTATTCGAAACATTAGTCTACATATTAAAGTAATTCAAAAGTTCATAAAGATTAAGAAAACTAAAATGAATAATGGAGAATAAATATAGTATAATAATGAGTGTAAATTAGTGAATGTTGCTAACTTGCACCTTAATAATACTTATAAAAATGAGTGTAAATAATCAAGTGGGTGTAGTTTGTTAACTTACACCTTAACAATTTTAGGCGGGTGTAGCTTGCTAACTTGCACCTTAATGTTTTTAGGTGGATGTAATCTGAACTTGTTTTCCCTAAACTCTTGTCAAAGGGGTGTATATGGTGTGTTCATATTTTATAATTCAAAAACAACAAGGAACACACTTGTCAATATGGAGTATTCGGATTATGAAATCTGGACTATTTATTATTTCGGATTTTATAATTTAAATTGGTGAAAAACTTATTTCTCTACCCATAAATAAGTAAAAACTTTTTTTAGATTATATAATCAAAAATGTCCAATGAAAAACACATTGAATAGAAAAAGTAATATGCGTAAATTTATGTAGATATGGCCTCAATCAAGTCAAGAACAATAGTTGGGCCCATCACAATTATACGTCCATATCTTCTTCGTATACCTCTGCATTTTCATAAACACCCTTCATTAATTTTCCAGAAAAATGTCGACCATATATTACATATTTTTTTATACAAAAATGAACACTGTGAACACTTAAATTGTTTAAAACACACATTATTTTAGAACAAAAGTTCGCTTATTAAAAAATATATATATTAAATTATATATTTACAATACATAATAATGATGATGATAAAAAATACATATCACAAGTTATGCCACACTGTTTTTTAAAAAACATCATGTAAATTACAAGTTTAGAGCCATCCATAATGTGTCACTACAAAAAAACTGCATTTAGTGTCGGCTGAAAACCCACATTAATAGGATAAAAACTGACGCTAACACAAATATAACGTCGGTCAGGTCGAGTTAAAGTCTGATTCTATTTTCATTTGATGTTAAATTAGACAACTTTTACAAAATCAACTTGAAAATGACCTTATTTTTCATCCGACACTAAATTAGGCTATTTTCATCCATGATATGTCATCTTGGTAAGTTTGACCTTATTTTTTAAAATAAAGAGAATAATTGAAGACAGGAGATAATTATTTTTAAAAAAAAAGGGATAATATTGCAAATAAAATCAGACAATCTAACAAACATAAAGAAAATCAAATGATTGCATTCTCCCTCTCAATGGACAACCGTTAACCACATCATACGGAATTGGAGTAACTATTTATAATGTATTTCCTCTATTTCAATCATGAAATCATAGTGTAGTAACCTTCTTCAACTACGTTTCAAAAATCATACTCCTTCTGTCTTTTATTACTTGACCTACTTTAAAAATAAGTATTATTCATGTAACATGTATTGACTATATTTTTTTACTAATATATAAAAATAAAATATAGTATATAAGATGTTGTTAGATTCGTCTCGATGAATATTTTCAAAATATCAAATTTTCGTAATTTTTTCTACTAGATTATTAAATAAATTTAAGTTTAAAATTGTGCATTGACATATATGACAGAATCAACTAGATCAAATAATAAAGAACGGAGAGAGGGAGTATTGATTTGTCATGAGGACTATGATCTTATTTTTCCAGTGTTAAGAGTGGTGGACAATTGACTTTGCTACCTACGTTGTCTGATTATCATGATGGTGGATCTTTCTTCCGACATTGTTTAGACTTTAGTGTTAATCTCATAAAATGGGGGCTAGTTCATGCTCAAAGTAAAAGAAATAAATACAAGTTGTAGTTTATTTTATTTCTCTTCCAAAAACTTATTTCTAAATATCTTTTGAAAGATCAAATAATTAATACTTAGATTAATTAAAAGGTTTGGTTTAAAAACAATTGACAACGTTTAAGTGATAAATCTTTTTACCTATGTGTTAGTTACGTTAAATAATAAAAACAACAACAATCAAGATAAAGGATAAGCGCAGAAGGATTCTAGTTCATTATCAACCTAGTTACTTCAGGTCTCTTCTAACTTAGAAGGATCTTTCACTATTCAATCATTAAACACACCAAGAGTATCTTCTAGTTCTCACTCAACCTATACATCTCAACTTCTTAATAGCGATACCAATTGTGTCTGTTAAAGGAACCCTTGCCTTAACCTTTTTCTATTTTAAAAAGAGAAAAGTTATTTAGACAATTCAAAAAAGTTGTCTTCTTTGTATGGATTAGGACGTGCATGTGAAACATATTTTTAGAGAATTAAACTTTTTTGTGGATGTTTTGGCAAATATAGGTTGTGGTGGATGTTTTTCTTCGATTTATTACAAGCATTGTCCTACCCAAATGGAAGCTTATTTGTTAGCTGAACGGAATGAAGTTACGTTCAATTACTTTATCGTTTCTTTTTCTTCTTGAACTCCGACTTTCAAACAAAAATTGTCTAACACCGTATTTGTTGGAACACATAGTGTGTGTTATGTGAATTAAAAAAAATATATTCACATGTCAACTTTTTAATTATTGCTTATTTATGAAGAGATGTCAAACCATTATTTTTGTAACGGTCAAATGATCTTGGCCGTTGGATTTGTAACTCATTTTTGACTCTTCACCTATAAATAGAGCTTTCCTCCCTCACTTCTACTCACACCAAAAGTTCTCTTGAGTTGTCAAAGAACTTTTCTCTCTTCTCCCTCTTTTAGCTTGTGTTGACGAGCTATTCCTTTCCTCTCCCTCCTTTTCTGTCCCTTCGGATTTAAAGAGTGTTCTTAAGGCCATAGTCCCTTCGGTTTAAAATGTCCCTTCGGAATTAAGAATGGTCTTAAGAACATAGTCCCTTTGGTAAAATTCGTCCCTTCAGAAATAAGAGTATTCTTAAGATCATAGTCCCTTTCGAGATAAAGTGTCCCTTCGAAAAATAAGAATGATCTTAAGAATATAATTCATCATTTTTATGGTTTATGCCCTTGGAGGAGTTAGAGGTTAGAGTGGTGGAGACACCATATAAGAATGGTCCTAGTACCATATAAGAGTGGTCATAGTACCATAATAGAGTGGTTTTAGAACCATAT
>Ga0099826_10002914_pt1 | contig 11359 bp, 14 predicted proteins | sample Mtrugardesep15_FD_76830 | JGI IMG/M metagenome (GOLD analysis project Ga0099826, IMG submission 76830) | Root nodule microbial communities of legume samples collected from California, USA - M. trunc garden sep15 | ecosystem: Host-associated > Plants > Roots > Nodule | place: USA: California...
AAAAAAATAAGCAAAAAATAACAGAACAAAAATAAGCAAAAAATAACACAGAATAAATTTAAAAATATACTTATCAAGAAAAATTATAAGGAGCCAAAAACTAATGAAGATTTGAAATTCTTAGGAATGAGTGAGATGCGTTACACATCCCTCCCCAAACCTTAAATAAGTGTTATGGTTACTTTAAAAACAAAATTTAGATATAAATTTTTTGGCTCAATATATAAAAAGCAACTTTAACATATTTGGAATAAAATAGAAAATAAAATAAACAAACAAAATTATATCACTAACATTTAAACCAAAAAATAATTAAACCATTCAAAAGATCCAAAACAATAGTAAACAAAGCATTAAAAAATTGCACATTCAAAGAATTTGTAAAACAATAGCCAATAAAATAAAAATCCATAAAATCCAAAGAAACAAACTCTCAAACATCCACAACAACCAAAATATTTTCAACAAAACTCGTTTTCTTTCTTAACAAAAAGTTTAAAATTATTTAGTAATATAAACTACATACATTTATCCAAACAATTCTCAATATCTTTTCCCAAAATCCAAAAAACTTATAATCCAAAAAATTCAACAGCCAAGCCTATTCCAAACAAATCACTATTCCTCCTTAAAAAATTTTAAATTTTATTAACTATTTAAACTACATACATTTAGCCAAACAATTCTCAACATATATCGAACAATTCTCAATTTTCTTCCAAAAATCCAAAAAACAAATAATCCAAAGCAACCAATGAACTTGAAATCCAAACATCCAATTAACCAAAAATCCAAAGAAATAATAACAATAACATCAAAACAACTTAAAATCTACTCCACTACGTGGCGCAGCATCCAAAATATTTGCAAAATAAATTTCATTTCCTCCTTAACAAAAATTTCAAATTTTATTAATAATTAAACTACATGCAATTTACCAAATAACTCTCAATATCTTTTCCCAAAAATAAAAAAAACTCATAATCCAATACATGAAAAGAAAAATAATCCAAACATCCAAAGACATATTCCAGAAATTCATTTAATTAAAACCCAAACAAATTTTTATCCAAAACAACCAAAAAATAACAATCAAAAATATCCAAATAAAGTAAAGATTTCAAACAAATATCATCCAAAAAATAACACAACATAAAAATTCCTTAAAAACAAAATTTTATAACTTATTAACAAATTCAAACTGCTTACAATTTTTCCAAACAAACCATAGTACAATCCAAGCATATATTAAAATTTCGCAAAACTTTCCAAACAGTTAAATAGCATATTCGTTTTCAAAATCATCATTGCGGTGTCCAAGGCTCCAAAGGAACATCACTTAATAACTCTAAAAGCCTTACATTATCCTCACCATGTTCAACAGGCATTGGACGCTTAAATTTTTAATTAAACTAAGTTATTTAAAATATTCTACCAAATAAATTGGTCTATAATGCACGCCTTCAAGTCGGAGGACGATGGTATTGTCAATGTTATGTGCACGAAGAATTTGAAATATTTGTCCAAAGTCAGTGATATTTGTTAGACCCATCTCTCCTGCTGAAAGGCCAGGAGAGAGGAAAATTCCTTGGTATTCATTTGGCATATTTCTCCATTGACTACGTCCATTTCCATCAACCACACGTCGTCGGAGATTTTCAATAATGAGAATACGGCGTCCAAGAACAATTTCAGCATAACGGATTTCGAGATGAGATCCATAGCGTGTGTTGTTGTTGTTTGCCGGCTGCATCATATGTAGACTGTATTCTCGCATAGATCTTCGAGGATCTGTCACATCCAAACGAAGTCCAGCCTGCCGAATATGTGGAGCGTCCCATTCGATCTCGTGAATGCGCTCATCAGTAAGGTGTTCATCTGCGATGTTATGCAGGTCTTCTTGATATCGGCGTGCAATAAGCCTTCGTAGTCCTCGTTGATAGTCTTCATATAAATAATTCATGTGTAAAGCTAAGTCTTCCGATCCAGCATATAATGCACGAACAATAGACCTATATTATATATTATAAAAATAGGATTAATCAATTAACCGAAATAGGCAATCTCCATCTCCGAGCACATTATCAAGAAAACAATTTGGCAAATCAGCAGATCTTTGCTGTGTATCTTGTTCAATAGCTGGCGATGTTGTTGCCTGTGTTGAATCGTTAGCCGATGTTGTTGGCATTGTGTGAATTATAGCATTATCCGATGTTGTTGGTTGTTGTGAGATGAAAGCAGTAGACGATGTTGTTGTCTGTTGTGTATTTAATGCATTAGACGATGTTGTTGTCTAAAATTGTAATTACTAATTTGTAAATATTTTTAAAATACACCTGTTCGTGTGGAATCCGTTCAATTAGAACTGGTTCGTCGCCGGATGACATGGCGATTTCCATTGGTCCAAGCTCGGTGAGGTCTTCTTCATCAATCATTGCAGGAATGACTGGATTCTTAACTCTGCGGTCTTTGCGGAGCGTGGCGACTTTAACACTTTCTGCGTCACGGGCTCTTGAAAGAGCAACATAAAGTTGTCCATGGGAGAAGCACTGGGAGTGGTCGAGTGCGACTCCAACGCGAGAAAGTGTTTGGCTAGAATATATTATTTATAAATATTTTTAAAAGATTATTTACCCTTGAGACTTATTAATTGTCATGACGGCGCCTGGACGTAACGGAAATTGAATTCTTTCACATCTAACCATTCCTTCTTGGGGTGCTTTCGGATCAGAGCCATATAAGAAACGTGTCCGAAAGAGATCGCAGTCAGAGCCTTTTCCAGAACCTGTTAACACACGACAACGAATCAAATTATTGCCAAGACCTATAATTTGAACGCGTGTTCCATTGCATAAACCATTTTGAACCTATAATTAAATTATCAAATAAAAACTAAAACTGAATATTACAGATAGATTTATTATTATCATCATGATTGATCCGACACGTACACGAAGCAAATGTTCAGGAACGCCAGGCGGTGTTTGTCTTGTTAGATTCTCATGATCGACATCAGAAATATTATTTTCAAGACTGGCATCATCCATAATTGGTGTTGTTATCGAATAATACGTTCGTTCATGTCCGTTAATTTGATCCTATTTAACCAAACATTAAAAAAACTTAAACAACACTAGGTTACCATTATCATATTATTCATTTCAAAGGTTTCTGTATTCAATGGGCATAAGATGGCGCGCCCGCAAAATTCTTCCCATTTGGCAAGTGGTGATTGGAGAAGATCGCGTGGATAAACAAAGTTTATTAGTTCTTCTCTCGAGTTAACACAAATGTTAACAGGGAGTTGAACGCGATCATCAGCATCGTTCAAAACTCCGGTTCCAATGCACTTTAACAAAGTTCAATATCGATCCTGTCCAGGTAGTAAGCGAAGATTAGATTTCAATTTTCTTGTAACGAAATTCTTGAATAGTGCTGTGTTCTTGATAGAAGCATCGAATTGATGTAGTAAAGTTCCACCAGCAACTACCGGGAGTAACTGTTTCCAATCTCCTCCGATAACAACACACTGAAAATTTTATTAGACACAAAATAATGTTTATAAATTTACTTTTCCACCAAACGGCACATTCTTGAGCAAAGGAGTAGCAATTGAACGAAATAGACGATCGACAAACTCCAACACATCTTTGTGTTGCATACTCACTTCATCAATAATAATTCCATGCAATTTCCGCAATGTATCAGCGAATTGTCCTCGATAGTCAACAAAAGGCTGTGTAGAAGAATCCACATGTTTTTGTCGACAAAGTCTTTTATGTACAGTAGCACCTCCATATAGAAGTTCTGCTGCAATACCAGTACTTGCCATAGGCATAATCAGAAATTCATTAGCATGCAAGAAAGCGATTAATTTCTACAAAAGAAAATTGGAAAATAAAGTTGATTAAATGAACATACATTATACATGAAGGTCTTTCCAGAACCGCCTTCTCCTGTCATGAAGAAATATCGAGGAATGTCTTGCGCAAACGATGATTCTGAACCGTCGATGACATGACGCGCGCTCCACATACCACGAACAATTTCATCAATGAAATGTTGTTGTTCCTCAGTTGGGCGAGGATCACTGTAAAACAGGCGAAGGTAGTAATCTTGTGTTGAGCCTCTTTGATGTTCTTCTAAGAAAGGAATATCAACATGCGTTCGAATCATCATTTCAGGATCTATTTCAGCATCATTAAGCAATTCAGGTTGGATGTTTCGGCAAGATGGACGTGGAAGGCTGTTATAATAAAAGATAGATTCACTTAAATATCACAATCTTTACCGAATCCTCTCACAAGCCGTTTCAAAAGTACCATCCTCTCTCTCAATCTCATCAGGTCTTATTCCATTAGCACGTAAAAACCATTCCATATTGCATAAAACATAATCTCGGCGGGCATCAAAATCCAATTGCGCAACACGTGTTCCATACTAAATTTAATTAGAACGAAAAAGTAAATTAATACATACAAGCCAATCTTCCGGTAATTGAATTACATAGTCAAGCAGTGCAGTCGGATTAGTCAAGTTTGTAGAACCAAAGAACATGGCAAGCCAACGAATGCGCTGTTGTATGCGCTTATTAGAATCGAATGCTTCTTGAATAGTTCTTCTCCAAATTATATCATCAGACATCAGTCCTCGGGCCTTGGCAGCTTCTAAAAAAGTTGGGTAAACAACATCTTCAAAAGTGCGCAAGTCCTCCCAGCAAGTGGGATCAACAACAACAGTTAGCAAGATCTAAAATTGAAATAAAGTTAAAAATTTAATTTAAAGTACTCTAATTGCAAGAAGTTCCAAATTCGTCGGCGAAACAGTGCGAATACGGCAAAGCTTCTTCTGATGTAAATCGGGATTCACATAGAATTGCCAGTTCTTTTTGTGGATATTATAGCGAAGTTGTTTGTAAGCATTACTATAAGTCAAGCCAGCAGATGGTTCACCAATTAATTGTCTTTGACGATTGAAGTCGAAATAGGCAGTTAATTGGGTGCGGCGTTCTTCTCCTTCATTCAATCTTCTTTGCAAATCTTCAGCAATTTCTAATTCTCTTCCTTCTTCAACAGCAACATGATGACCCTGAGGTCCGTGAATGTCAAGCTCGTCAACCTAAACGAAATGAATAACACACAAAAAATAGAAAAACATACAACATGAGATCTTACAACCAATTTTGTACCCCAAAGGGACAAAAAAGCCTCCATAGACGTAATATAACGGGCGAGACGAAGTTGATGAAACTCGTCGTACCTCCAAGCACCTCCTTCAACACCTTCTTGCTCAACCCTAATGAATGCCATATCGGCTCCTTTCATCACATACTTTGTTACATACTTCACACATCCATCACCAGCCACGAGCTCGACATTAATACTAAAATACAAATAAAATTATTATTAAATAATAATATACTGTGATCTATATTTCGATAGAAGAAAGTGGTTAAATGGAACAACATATTGGTTTGTAACAACATGTTGTTTGCCATAACGATCAACATATTTATGAATATTTCCAAATAGCTCAGGATTCTTTTTGCGTTCAGTCTCCGATGTTGGTGGAGGGCGTCGTCGGTATTTTGGATAAGCATTGTCGGAATAAATATTATTGTCAGAATAAACGTGCTTAATTAAAAAATACATAATAATACAGTTAAATATTCTTACTGGAAAACGTTTGGCACAACGAATTCCGTCTCGCAGGCAATGTTGATTACATGTATGAACATGTTTTGTCACAACGATTTGATGCAAAAGCCTTTGAGAAACTGCCGATTCAGTGCGATCATTTGGTTGTGGTAAATCCGGTATTTCAGCAGATATATATTGTTCCATGTATTCTTCTTTAGACGTAATACGACCAGAAGAGCGCATCTTTTCCCAGTCCAAGATCACAGCAAAATGCACATGTGGAAGACCACTAAAAATGTAACTAATATATGAAGGAATAAAAAACCGCTTTTGATGTTCAAGACTGTGGAACCATGCTTTTACTGGACCAAGTACTTCACGTTGTGTAATGTCTTTCACAATTTCAGCAAGTTTATCAACAAATATGCGACAGATTTCCATTGGGCGGTCTGACCAGTTTTGATGTTCGAGAAGTATATCACTTAATTCTGGTGCAGACGGATCCATAGTGTATGTGATCAGAAGATCAATCGAGCCAATTTCCCTGCAGATGGTCATGCAAGCAGCATACTGCTTTTGGTAGTATTGACGAGATCCTCTAAAATGTTCGTTGGTCATATACACTTGGCCAATAGGTCCTTGCAATCCTATAATTTATTTTTATATTTATTAAATATGTTTATATGCCTTGTTTTTCCAACAGTTTTTTTAGCCAATCCAACAAAGCAGCTTGACGGATATAACGATATTTTCCTTGAAGTTGTTTCATATATTGGACTTTTTGAGCTTCCATTCGTTGATTGTAAGTAATTGTGTAAAGTTGGGCAAGCTGACTCCACTCCCAAAGCCAGTGTGGCGCTTTCCATGAGGATCCTCTTTGTTGACACATGTAACGAAAGTATTGAGCTCTCGAGACATTTTCACGCTGATGTTCTGCCTGATTGTCAACGTCATGGAGGAACTCCTCTCCTTCACCAAGATCAATTTCCGGATCAATTTCTCCATCATTTCCAACAATTACACGTCTAGCTCCTTGTAAAAATTCTCCTGGTCGCAATATAAGCTTTATACCATTTTCTTAAAATATATTTTTATTAAATAATTGACTATTAAAAACCAAATCCATTTTGTCCTTTTGAATACAGAAGTGGGAAACACGCTGCGTCCGCCGCACGATGCCACCATTTTAAACTAACTTGACCAGTTCCCTTTTGTCCTGTAAGAATCACATCATACTTGCCTTCAGGTGGTACATTTTCACCATTATCCAAATAAAATTGGGCGACAAGTTGGTTTCCTGCAGCTGTCTCAACACTAAGGCGTCCAGGATGAATTTGGCGTAAAACAGAAGCATCATTTGGATTAATATCAATGGGTGGAACCTAAAATTTTTTGTTAATTTAAATAAAATTTAATAAATAACGTTTTCAATAGTGCGCTCAGTTCCGCGTTTATTGGCATCAACTACAAGCATTCGGAACTGAAGCTGTAAGTCGGCCGAAAGATCTTGATACACGTCTGAGGCAATTTTAAAAAGTTCAGCCATCCAATGGTTTTGTTTCAAAATGCTAAACAGCTCTTGCAGAATAATAGGCTAAAAGCAAAATATTTTTCGAATTATTATATATTTAAACAAACATCTAATTCATTCTCTGTAGATAAATCGTTTAGTCGAATTTCAGATGAATTTGGCGGTATTGTGTACAGTTGGCCTCGTAATTCAGGTTGATGTTGTCCACCAGGCTGGCGAAAATCAAATAGCATATAGTTAAACATGTTATTCGTTTTGACGATTCGATATGAGTCAGAAAAGTCAAAAGTTCGCTCCATACGAATTTGGCCGAATGAGAGTTGGTCGTTATATCTCAATACATTTTTAAAAAGACGGTCTCTTGTCGAAGAATTAGCAGGATTGTGAAGCATGAGATCAATACCAATTGGTAAATCTTGCAAAGAAGCGAAACGCTCGGTTAAATTCACTCTTCCTTTTGCACAACATTTAACGAAAGCAGCCGGACCAATCGTTTCTGCTGGTAATAAAAGGGCCTTACAATATGGACAACGGCAGTCAACCAAAATATTATTCTAAAAAATTGTTTAGGCAAAAATTTTAATAGATATACTTTGCAAAGAGAATTGTAATATGTTGGCATATGATTTGAATTTTTGGCACCACATCCAAGGCCTTTATGAACTCTTGAACAGTTATTAGCAATAGGCCGATGTGAGGGCCATTTATCCGAAAAACTCATATCAGAAAAACGCGATATAGTGCTTGAATGTCGAGTGGAACGGCGCAAAGTAACTGTTGAAACACTTATTTGTGAAGTAGATTCAATAGATTCTAAAATTATCAAGTCATAACGTAATAAATATTAAAAACCAATATCATCAAGATCTAATTCGCGAGCAATTCCTTGGATAACTTCATTTTCAAAATCTTCAGCTGTCTGAGAAACTGGGTCAAGATTCTTGGACTTCCTGCCGGACCCAACACGCTTACTCTTACACGGTCTTCCTCCTTTATTTGTTACTATATTATCTATAGATTAAAATAATTAATCGTATTTCTAATCGATAGGTACCTTCAAAAATTTCAGAAATTTGGTCATGACTGTGCGACGGAGTTACAGGTGCAGTGAAAACTTCAGAATGTATTGAGCCTTTAAAAAAATATAAGAAAAATATTTTTAGATAATTCTGAATACTTTGATCTTCATTTTTAACATTTAAACGTTTATCTGGAACAATTTCTTCTGAACAGACTGAAGCAGTATCACTTCTTCGTTTTCGAGAATCAAGACGTTTTTTTTCGCGCCTCTTTTGTTCTTTAGAAACCATATTAAATAAAATCTAATATCAAAGTAAAATTTAGAGCTAAAAATATAAATAAAAAATATTATAATGTTCGAGAAAAAAATATGATAAATTTGATGAAACGACAACTAAAGAAACGTGATTTTGCATAAATTTATAAAAATAAAATTTTATTCCACAAAAGTAAATTTTTATTAATTATGGTAATAAAAGAAGTAAAATATAATAAAAATATAAAAATCAGAATATGTTTAATTAATAATATGATAAGAACAAAGACAATATTCATCTTAAAGCATGCTCTATTCCTAAACTAAATTAAAAACATTAACAAATTTTATTAAAACTATATATTTGAAATAAAATTATTAAAATATTCTTCTTAGCTTATTATAATTAAGTAATAATAAATTATAGTCTTAAACCTATTCCGCTGTCTCCCTCTTTTTGAGGTAGACTTAGCCTTTTATCCACTATTAACGAAAAATGGATAAAAGTTGCCCAGTGCGCAGCCCGGTGCTATTCACCTTCGTGGAGGCTTGCGGAAACGCGCACCACCCTCCATCGACAGCCTCTGATAAACATTCAACTGTCGGCTTCTCAGGGTCCCTAATTTAACAATAAACCTGTACACATTGTTACAACCCATGTAAATATCTTAAAATTAATAAAGTGAAAACATGAAAACAAAAAAATAAACTCTAATTAATTGAAACAAAATTTAAATAATTGAAACGACTCACCATATAAACCAAATAATCAAAGCAATCAATAATAACTTAATTAAATACTATTAAAACTAATAAATTAAACAAAAGCTAACGAACTTAGCAACCCGTAATCCAAAGCCTTAACTGGTTGTATATGCATTAATATGTGCAAATCCAATTAAACTTTAAATTAAACTATAAAAATTGGAAATCAAAACAATATAAATAAGAACATACAGAAAATCATAATTGATTGAAATATTGTCAAATAATTAAGCCAGCAAGCAATACTTGAAGCAAATCATTGTTGTAAATAAATTGTCGCAAGAAGTTAAACGTAAAAATATTCAATAATAAAAAATTGTAATATCAATTATAATATCTTGAAATTATACAATTAAAAACAAAAACGAAAATCGACATACATTAAATATATAAACAAATTTAAATCTAAAAGAACATGCAATAAGTAACAATAAACAAACCAAATGGGCATTTTAATAACCTTAAAATAAACTATTGAAACTGGAAAATATAAATAAAACTAACTTTAAAAAGTTAAAGCAAATCATTAATAATTAAAAAATTGTCAATAATTGAGTCAGCAAGCAAAACTTGAAGCAGTTTGATTGTATAATTGATCGCATACAAACTATATTTAAATTAAAAATACGTTACAAATAGCAAAGCAATCTAACTAAGCTAAAAAATTAATTGAAAATTTTTGGAATTTTGAGGATACTCAAATGGAATTTTTACGATTAAAATACCATTAAAACATTTTTTCCAAATAAAACTAACTCAATTTATATTCTTAAATCAAAAAATCGCATTAAAATAAAAATTTCTCAAAAAAATATTTTTGAATTTTTAGGGGGTCATACATCTACCACCCAATATTTTTGGCACTAAAAAAATTTTTAATCCCATAATTTATGGTCCTTTTGAGGGCCTATTTATCAGCTTTCGAATGATATATAAACAACCTCGTTTCTATGATTTTAGACAAAGTTATAATCGAAAAAGTCAAGGCAAGTCGACCCAAAACCGCGAACACGAATTTAGCCAAAAACTAATAAAAACAATAATTAAATTTAAAAAAACGTTAACTAACTGTAATCATATAGAAACATCAAGCCAACAATAAAATATATTGAGCAAATCAACACAACTAAGCTAAAAAATGGTTAAAAGTATTTAGAATTTTAAAAATCTCAAATATGCGTTCTAAGACTAATGACAATTAAAATAGTTTTTCCCCAATTAAACACAATCATTGAATATTCTTAAATCAAAAAATCGCATTAAAACAAATTTTTCAAAAAAATATTTTTTTATTTTTAGGGGGTCATACGTCCGGCACCCAACATTTTTGGCACTAAAAAATTTTTTAATTTTATAATTTATGGTACGTTTTGAAGCCCTATTTATTAGCTTTCGAATGAGATATAAACAATCTCCCTGCTAGTTTTTTTCCGAAAGTTATAAACGAAAAAGTAAACGCAAGTCGACCAAAAACCGCGAACACGAATTTAAGCAATTTTTAAATAAAACCGAATTTTAGTAAAAATAAGACTCTTAACTATTAATTTTGTTAATAATTATCAATATCATGTTAAATAAGCTTATTTTAAACTATCCATTTCAATTATACCCCACACTTGAAAAAGTTACCCTGAGATGTCAAACTTTCAAGCATAACTTTTTTCCCGTTAAAGATAGAGCTTAACCGTTAGAATTTGGGGGTTTATTAAAGGGGGGTAAAGTTTGGTCGAGGAATCCGAAAAACACACTTAGAAGTTCGTATCTCTGCTCCGAGACCCAGAAAACCCCCAAATTCTTCAAAAATTCACCTTGACAAAAATGTCTTTTAAAGACCCAAAAACCCTCCCCTATACTGTTTTCAGACTTATAATGACTAATAAACATCTAAAAGTTTCAAGACTCAAATCCCAATTTTAAGATTCAATTAACACTTTTAACCCACGTATCCATGTACAGCTCCTTCTTGTTGCATGTTCTGACATATTGATTGTAGACGTGTAGACGATCCATATTGAATGTTGACGAAAAGTAATAATTTCGGATGCATGCCCAGTGGATTCAAACCGAGAGGACCAAACGTACCAGGAGTCTTACACCACATAGAGAATGCCATGAATCCACCAGACATACACCCTTTAAGAGTTATGG
>Ga0099826_10002915_pt1 | contig 11356 bp, 4 predicted proteins | sample Mtrugardesep15_FD_76830 | JGI IMG/M metagenome (GOLD analysis project Ga0099826, IMG submission 76830) | Root nodule microbial communities of legume samples collected from California, USA - M. trunc garden sep15 | ecosystem: Host-associated > Plants > Roots > Nodule | place: USA: California...
AGTTGTTTAAATAAATAGTGGATTTTAACTCTATTTATATTTCATGATGTTTTGAAGAACGAAATGTGACATCCTGTTGTGATGAACTCTGATTTATTTATACTATTTATATGTTGGGGAAAACGGGGTGTTACACCTCTAGCAAATGTGTGTCACTTAGAGTTGTCCTTATGTTTGTCAAAATGCATTTTAGCTGCATGAATCGATTCATTCTTACTTGAATCGTATAACAAAAGTCTCTGACTCTATGTGAATCGATTCACCATATGTATGAATCAATTCATGCATGCATCATATCAATTTGAATCGATTAAAAACCTTCATCAGGGCAGTTTGAATCGTTTCAATGTTGTCCTGACACGCATCAACCTTCATATCTTGTTCTTCCTTCCAGGCCTGCCTTTTTGGTATATGAATCAATTCATTCATTAGGTGAATCGATTCATTCTGGTTGTTTTGTGCGAAAATTATGGTTGTTTACTCCTTACTATATAAACCCTTTCTCTCATAACTCCTAATTCATTGAATCATTTTCCTCTATTTTCTCTAGGTCTCAAAAACTCATAGAACATAAATTCTTCAAGATTAAACACTTTTCCTTAGAATCACTTTGCTCTTTGAGATACATTGATTTGCTAGGGTGCTATAGGGATTGTAGTTTGGTTCTCTCAAGAAGATCGATTGGGTTTAATCAGGGATTTGAAGTGAATTGAAGGATCTCATTCCACCTACAAAGGGCTTGGGGGTCTTTCTAACCGTTCTTGAAGTTAAAGGGGGTTCGTTTACCAGACATAGCATTGAAGACTCGAGTGAAGAGATTGAAGGAGTGCACGGGTAATCAAGGATCCGAAGATTCAAGGAGCACCAAATTCAAGGGGTAATTGAAGTTTGGGGAGTGTTTGCATTAGGGTTGAAGAATTAGGTTTTGATTCCAAGGAACTCCTGTAAACACATTGTATTCAACTTTTGTTACATAATGGATGAGCTTGGTGAAGGCGTACTTCATCAAGTAGAGTAAATGTAGCCCTAGTGAGGACGAAAAGGGTGAACTACTATTAACATCGGTGTTCTCTTTTCTCTTTCCTTTTACTTTTCATTATAAGCACTTGATTAATTGAATAATTGATAGAATAATTGCTAGTTTTGATCCAAGTTGTTTTTCCTCAAAAAGATTAATGTAATACATTGAATTAGGTTATAACAATTTTACTTGGATCAATTGATTGCAATACCAAATCAATTATTCAATTTCATGTGCACTGTGTTTGTTTGATTAATTAGGTTTATTGTCATATAAGTTTGGTTTGAAATTGTCTATCGTTTTGTTAATTTTCCAAGGTTATTGAAATTTGATTGTAAGTAAGATTTGAATCATGAATCTCTCAATTCTAAGATTGAAATCTTTATTCACATAGTTTTATCTCTTTGTCTATTATTGTGATTGTTCGCGCACGAATTCAGTAGTCAATTTTATCAAACGATTTTCTTAAAACTCCGAATATTTTTTCAATAAGCTATTCACCCCCCTAGCTTAGCTACCTATTAGCCATATAGACCAACACTAAACACCACATTTTTGCAGGCAAGCCTCCGGTGAAGAACATAAGTAGCTTTAAACCTGAAGAGGTTTTTAGTTCTAGAAGCAGTAACCTTTTTGACAATGGTGAGGAAAACGTCTTCTGGAAGTTGCTCCGTTTTAAAAAAAAAAAAAAAATTCTTTCTTTCGTAGGAAGAAGAGTGCAGGTTTTTGTTTGTTGTCAGAAATGGAAGATGGGCTAACAAATGAACAGAAAAATGAGTTTTTATAAGTGATGAAGGTGGTTGATGAGACAAAACTCTTCATTTTCCCTACTCAGTAACCGCCACATGTTTTAAGAGAAACTAGACCATCGACCCGTGCTAATGCACGGGTCATATCGAAGGTAATGTTTGAGATATGTACTTTAATGACAACAACTAATATATTTACATGATTCTTAATCTGCCTCTTTTTTTATGCCTCAACGAAATCACCATGTTAATGGCACAATAGTAATACCGTAATGTCAGTTTCCTACCATATATATATCCAAACCAAAAGCTTGCAAAGTATTTTGCAAACTCATTCAAAATGACACACACACAATTCAATCGAAAGACATTTAAACGTGGCTGTTTGAACATATAAATAAACAATTTGACCGCTTGATGTATAGCAAAAATTACACTCTAGTTGAAAATATCAGTTAACATGGGGGTTTACTATCACTTGACACCATTGAAGATATATGATTTAGTGAAAAAATAGGTTAAAATTAGGACAAATTTTGCGAGACGGGTTAAACTTTATAAGTAAGAGATGCTCCTTTCCAAAAAAAATAGCAACTAAATTGCCATCAGAGTGTGGAGGGAAAAATTAAGTTAAAATTATGTCAAATTTTACGAGACGGATTAAGATTTATAAGTAAGAGACGGGTTAAGATTTATAAGTAAGAGATACTTCTTTCCAAAAAAAATAGCAACTAAATTGCCATAAGATTGTGGAGGGAAAAATTAGGTTAAAATTAGGTCAAATTTTGCGAGACGGTTTAAGATTTATAAGTAAGAGATCACAATTTTTGAGTCAGTGGGAAGTTAAGAAGTTTTTTCGAAAAAATAGACCCATAAAATCTCCAAAAGGCGTTGTTGTGATGATGAAAATGGGAGAAGTGAAATTGGGAAAAGTAATGTGTTTTTTTTATAGGAAAGAGGAGAACTTTTGAGTTCTGATCCACTGATATACTGTCACGTGGTCGAAAGTATTAGTCCACTAAATATTAAAGATGCACTGAAAAATATCAGTTTTGGAAGTAATGATTAGAATGACGTCATTTTCCAAAGAATACGTAGAGTTTTCAAAAATACCAATTTTCTCCTTCATACTTTCCGGTCAAAAATGGCATTTTGTGGGGTAATTTATTAGCCTGTATTTTTATCTGATGTTATTCAACATGTAAAAGGAGGTTTAAAGCTACAAAATTCTCTAAGTCCATGATTGAAGTTGTTGAGTTCCACATATGTTGAGAGTTTTTCGACAGAAGCCACAATTCTACAAGCATTGGAAGTTTTCGACAAAAAGTTGGAAACTGACAAGCAGTTAATTGTGCAAAGAAGTTGGTTTCAAGTGGTTAAGTGTCCAGACACGTGGAAGGCATGCAATTTTCGACGAGGACATGCATTTTTTAGCAGTTTAGGTTCTGCAATTATTTTCTATATCTATATATAGTAGTTTATCACTTATAGAATTCTAGCACTCGAAGTATCAGTGCCCAGAGAAAAGATTCATACAAAATATATGTAATCTGATTTGTCGAACCACCTTTATACTAATGCAATGCAATTTACCTTTTCTTTAAGTTTCTGCGTTTAAACTTTTAAGTCTTTTACTTGCATTTCATTTATCTATCTTTGTCGAAAGACAATTATTTTCATACAAAAAACAATTTTCTTCTTGTTCATAAAGCAACCTATGAATATGATGAACATTCATGCATTTTCTAGAAAAAGATTGCACAACATGTCCTACGATTTATGGGTTGATCCTGCTTGTAATAATCAAAACTAGTCCTATTGTTTACCAAAATCACCGGTAAACACTGATCAATTTCTCTAACCCTAGTTTCACAATTTTAATTTTTCCTTCACAGCCCCAACTACATCAACACTTCTCACAAGATTATTTCATCACCATTTACTCACCATAGTTTCTATAATAACAACACAGAATTCACATAATCATAATTACAATTAAACTCACAGTTATAACAACATATAGGAATAAAATTCATCAAGGATTCATCATAAGAATAAACAAAATATCGAAGATTAAGAACTCTTCACTACCCAGATGAATATACAACCTTTTAGTTGAATAAAACACCCCCTTGCCTCAATCATTAGCAGAAATAGTGATTCCAACAGTTGAATCTCTCCCTAGTTGTCGTCTCTCTATATCTCATCTGCCTCATTTCCTCTTAACCATAGTTTTCTTCTTTTGCCTCTGGAATCTTTTTCTCTGTTTGTTGTAACCCTACTCTCCTCTATTTATAACCACCAATTGACTTTGTTTCTCACTTATTCTTTTTAATAGGCTTACTATATGCACCTATAATTTGGTTACTATTCTTTATGTAATTATACAACCTTACTATTCACACCTCCCTCTGCTTAAATCATTGAAACACTACACATATTATTATTTACAACTCCTTTTCTACCCAGTCTTACTATTGAACTACTCTTTGCACCCTATCTCTTTATTCTTACTACACACGCAATTTCTTCCTATACATTATTTCCTTCCGCTCTTTAACCAACTAGCTCGTCTACTTCTTCATTACTCATAAATCAATAATTGCGAATAATTTAAATAATAATATCATACAATCAACCACTAACAACAACAACAACAATAATAATAATAATAATAATAATAATATCTAATAACAATACTAATAAACTAATATTAAAAATCAGGGTGTTACACCTGTCTCATTTGTGGCTTTAACAACGTAACAAGTACAAGTGCAAGTGTGTCTAGATAAAAAGCTTCGGCTTGATACTGAGCAATGAGCATAATAAATTGATGGAGGATTCACATTTGAGAAGAATATTGTTATAGAAAGTGCAAGTTGGAAGTCTCATGTTGCGTAGAAAAGTGAAGGTTAACATTTTATATGTAGGATGATCAATAAACTCAATGTAATAAGGTTTTTGGTTAAAATATGGTATCTTACTCACTCACTTATATAGTTTCTCTTACCTAATATAGATGATCCTCCGGGCTTCTGCCGTGATGCAAAATATTAAACTCTTTAAACTATGATATTTGTACAATCATTTTTTATTACTTTTGTGACAACTTTATCTCTCATATTTACATTATATTTTTATTTTCTCTCAATTGTTTTAGTTTTTGTGTCAATATTACTTTTCCTTTATAAAATTTTGGTTCTCTAAAAAATTATCATATAAATGGTTGTTCACATAATACAACTCTTAAACTATTAACCATGAATTTTGTTTGGTCAGTATCCATGCGGAGATGGTGCAACTTCTTTGGGAAAATTATTAGGAATTCCGTGCAGATTTAAAAACATAAAGTCTTAACATATAGACTTTTTCCTCTTTTTTTTTTTTTATACTATTCAACACAAATAAACTAATAACAGTACTTGTTCAAACATTATTTGATTAAAATAAAGTAACGGATAATCAGATCTATCAAAAAAAAAGTAACGGATATCATTAAGCTTATTTTTAGTGGTTAGATATAGATTAATATAGGTAGTGGTTACGTTGGTAATCACGTATGAAGTAGAAGGTTAATTTTTTGTCTCGTTCGTTTCAAGTTCAACAATTAAAAAACTGATACGCATCTAATTCGTGGTTGAAATTCTTTAGCACATAGTTACATGAATTAATTAATGTTACTTAGTGTCACAGTGATCCCTTGAAAATCACTAACTGAATGGTTATAGTGACTCTGAGTCATCCCACTACTAGGCTGTTGTTATAAAAAACAACGAGTGAATAAAATACTTGTGTGACGCAAACATCTCCACAAATATTAAGGAAGGTGTACCTGTGAATAAGAACACTAAAATCCACTATTAAAAATACTTGATACCGAAGTAATGTACTATTATTGTCATTGACATCGATTTCATTGCTTGCATTATTGGTAGCCAGCCATAAATAATAATTCTATTCATTTGGCAGACACGCCACCTTTGTTTGGATGATTTACACCCCCTAGTTCAAAGGTGCCTTTTCCCATGGACAATAACATTCACATTCATCCATAATTGGTCCCCTCACCCTCATCTTCTTTGTACTCTTTTTTCGTCGGCTCTAAATTAATGTTTGGATGATATAGGCATCACTTCTCAAGTATTATACCCATATGAATTATTAATTTTGTCTTTTTTAGTGTTTGGCACTAGAGGGAACACGAGTTATGAAAAAAAAATAAAAAATATATGTATTGAAAATAACATTTTCTACAATTTTAAATATTTGATTACACAAGTTTTAAAAAAAATCTTATTATACTTGTTTTTAACTAGTGCATCTAAGACACTACTTACCATTTTCCCAATATTTCAAGGAAAATGCTAACTAGGTGCCTCATGAGCACTAGTAGGGAGGAGAATAGGTTAGGTCGAGTTAGGTTTTACAAGGCCTAAGTCTAACATGTCAATATTTTTAAGGCTTAAGTCTGGCATGCGGCATGTCATAGACTTGTTTTTTTGGCTTAAACCTTAGCCCGATATAGCACGTTAGCCTGGTTAGTCTATTTCATATGAACATATTTAAATAAGTTATGTGATTTAAGTTTAAATAGAATAGTGAATTAATAGATTAATTAGATTAAACTCTCTTTTGTTATTTAACTTTTAAGGGAACTTGACTATACATTACTCCATCCGATCACTATTATAAGCAAATTTTGATTTTTAGCAAATTTTAATATTTTTTTTAGGTTCATTTAATAAATGATGAATGTGGTCTATATTGTAGACCATATCATTTATGAAAATAACTATATTGTAGATCACTATTATGAGACCAGAGGAAGTATACTATATTCCAATTCTAGTTTATAATAATATTTTTTAATATGCAAAAAAACTAATGTATACTAATAAACTTAAATTGTTAACCAATTTATATTTTAATTCAAAGTAGAAAATATAATATAACAATAAATATTATTGTTTGTATTTACTTAAGTAGGCTGGCCTATTCGGCTTAAGTGAACTTTTCTATGGCATGTGGTCTGACCTTTAAAGTTTATTAGACTTATTAAAAAAAACCTAGGTCATATCTATTTAAGAAAAAGTATGGTTTGGTTTGGTCTGTCGGGTCTGGCCTATTTCCATCTCTAGGCACTAGTTAAGAAGACTAATAAAAAAATTTGTAACTTGTAAAATTAAACTCGTCAAAGTGTAAAGAATACCCTGTTTAATACAAAATATGTTTTCCTTGACTTGTGCTCCGAGGATACTAGTGAAGGAAAACTAGTTTGATAGGTCTAAAAGACCTTTTTTATAACTCACATTCTAATTCTTTTAGCTAAATATGCAAACCTTAATTTTAATTTTCTCTATTTGAAAACAACATGACCTAGATCTGACCTAGGCCAAGCTGATCTGACTTATTTTCATCCGTTCCCATACTTCCAAGAGTGATACACTACAAATATGGTACCACAAAATTCATTTACTATTTGTAGCATGAAAAGACATCAAAACAAACGCAAGAGCCATACAATCCAAACTCTTGATGCTCACCAATTATATCCTTTATTTTTTTTACAAGAAGAATACTTGCCTTTCTAAATCTTTTTTGTTCATAAATACCATATTTTTGGCAAAAGTCAAGTGCACGGACTTGTCACACTACACTATGGAGTAAACTAAGTATAGCTTATAAACACACCTCTCCTCATTTTCTTTGGTGCATCAAAAAGTCTCACTCCTTAAGCTATCAATGCGTCTTTTAACTAACAACAAATATGTAAGGGCTAATACCCAAGAGCCAAAGCAAAAAATGCCATAAAAAATCGGTGCAATAGACTCGAGTTCTTAACATACTTGAAAAGTAGAAAGGAAATTGCAAGCTGTTTTTGAACAATGCTTCTACAAAGATAACAGCATTGCTTCATTTCTTATTTGATTTGATATGTTCGTAGAACAAGCTCGGAGTAATTTTCAAAACTTTTAACTTAATAATACAATTGAAATGCAAACTTTTGAAGCCACATCATTTACAATTTCCATATGGAGTTCATGCTTAATTGCCTAGGTTAACCACAACAACAAAGTAGTTAGCAAGTTAGCAGTGTTGTTCAATTTCTGACAAAATTAACAAGGTTGCTGACCTACCATATTCTAACATCATTGTTGGATGAAAAATCCAAACTCAAAGAATGAGAAGCAAAAGGACAAGTTATGCTCCTCAAATTAAAAGACAAAAGTCCAACAGAGATTCATGAACCAAAATCCAAAAAAAGCATGTAGCTTATCTTTAGCAGCTATTTTGTATTTGCAATTTGGTGCCAGCACCCATTAAGCCATTGAAATATACTACAAAGATCATTTTGTAAACTCAACTTTCATTCTTGACCTCCAAATTCTAAACAATGTGGTTGTCTTCCAAAATTCAAAAGCTACAAACAGTTCTTGAAAGGTTGGAACTATAATAAAATGGGTAATTGGGTATATATCACATAATGTACAAACAACCATTCTCTACATTTTTAAACACTAATTGGCCATGCTCCTTGTAAGTGTAGAGACCTGAACCTATGAATGAGAAGTGTTCATAGGCACTCTTGGAATAATCATGCAATCACAAACACAGTATTTATTCTTATACATCAAGTGAACATTCTGGCGCTCTATTAGACCTTGACTCTTCGATTTTTGTGGCCACCTCTGACACTACAAGCTTGGTGAGAAACAGCCCTGCAATTAAAGCTGAACCCATCAACATTGTGAAAACTGCACTCCAGCTTTTTGCGGAGATATACCCTGTTAATAAAGGTCCAATTGCAGCTCCGATAGAACCTGTTCCGTCAATAATAGCCGTGACGGTTGCTAGAGCACGTGAGTTTCCCTTCAATGACTTGTGTGTTCCCAGGTCAGCCGAAACTGCAGTTGTTATAAGAGCATACGGCCCATTTACAAACATACCAGTGACGAACATCAATGTTCCATTTACAACCAATGAAATATGCCCATAGCTTCGATAGAAGAACAGAGCAGGGATTGCACAGTACATGAAACTTGCTGCTGTTATGGCTCTAGCATTTAAGCGGTCAGAAATGTGGCCAGCTAGAATTCCTCCGAGCACCCCTCCAACATCAAATAAAGTGGACAGTGATCCCGATGTCTCACTAGATAGAAATTTTCCATCGATAGCTGCATTATAATGAGCATCAATTAGAAACTAAAGATTTTAATATTATTGTAAATGTGGAGTTATAATAAGGGCCGGATTTGGATTGACTTGTTTGAACTTATTTACCGACTTGAACTTACTTCCTGACATAAACACTTGTGAAATAGCGTATAGCTTACATTAAAACAATTAGACTTTATTTTATCTTGTCGTAGAAATAACTTATACAAATACACATATATGATAAGTGTTTATAGAATAAGCGCTTAATTAAGCTTTTTATCCAAAACAAGACCTAAGAGTATGAGTTTTTCTACAATTGTATAAAAGTTAACTTGATGTAGATTAAACATAAATAAAAAAATTGAAATGAGTAAGAAAGTTTCAGTACCTGTGTGACTAACATAGAATGGTAGCCAATAGAGAAATGTATATGCAACCAATTTGGCGAAAAACAGACAAAAAGCAAAAGGAGCAACCCCAGGAATTCTCCATGCCTCGATAAACCCAACTGCTTTCTCTTTCTCTTCAGCAGGAGTCTCTTGCCTTAAGAGAGATTCTGTGACATCATCTCCACTTTTCTTGGGACAACTATAATCATCTTCTTCGACTCCAACAGACTCGGGTGAGACAGGTAATATTAGGAAAACAACCAAACCAAGGAAAGACATTATTAATCCCGGCACAACAAAAGACCATCCCCATCCATATCCCAACATAGCAGAAGCAATCAAAGAACCAGCAATGTTCCCAACAGAAGTATGAGCATTCCAAATTCCCATGATCAATCCTCTCTTCCTCTTTCCAAACCAGTTACCCAAAACCGCAACGACAGATGGCCATCCAGTGGATTGAAACAAACCAGCAATCATTTGAATGACTAAATAATAATAAAAATTGTGATTGTTTCCCCAAAACCCTAAACCAAAGAGTGAAGTGAAAACACCAGTTCCTACCATCCCAATAGTTAAAAAAATCCTCAAATTACACCTGTCACCAAAATGTCCAGAAAAGTACATCCCAAAAGCATAAACTGCAAGAAAAGCAACATCCAATTGGCCAAGAAGGGATGTCCCGTCGGATCCATTAAACGGAGCCCAGCCATCTCCAAGTTTCCAAGAAAGTTTTGTAAACCTCGGACTCGAAAGAAAGAAATTGAAGCCTAAATTTGTGGATGATGATTGAGGATCAAGGACACTCTTTACAATACTAGTGGTTTTTCTAGTGGCGTGATAACTAGCATAAGCTAAAAATGTTACAATCAGAACAATTGCTTGGTGGGTTTTGTGTGAAACAGGACTTCCTTTTACATACTCAAGGAATCTTATTCCAATGAGTTTACTGCTACCCCTCTCTTCTGCTGCTGAACCCATTTTCAACAAACAGGATCAACGTCACTTTTTTCCTTTGTCAAATTCAACTGCGAAAGTTTCCAATAACAGATTAATTAATAATCATTAATAACCAATAATAACATTAGATTCAGTTTTATTAGTAACAGTGTTATAACCGTTAATGAATGAATAATAAAATTCTATAATTTTTTATGTATCAAACATAAAAGATCCGAAAACAATTGCTAGCATAACGAAAGTTTTAGTTGAATATAAAAATGTCCACTGTAATATAATTTATGTAAAATACAAACTAAAAAATGTAATAAATATACAAAAATAGAATATTCTATTCAGTTAACAGTTTGTTCAAGCTTCAAAGTGAATACAGAAAAAGAAAAGCGAAGAAGAAGAAAATCAGCAGCATCGAAATTTATTTCATAAGAATTTAAGCTAGAAAAGCAAGAGTTAAAAAAAAATATATAACCGATTAACCCAATTAACATCACAACGATGGAACTAATTTCCAAACACGAAAACGCATGAAGAACAAAACTAAACGCACACCAACCCAAAGTGCAATGAATAAAAAAAAAAATATTTAAAAAACGGAAAAGAAAAAGAGAAATTATCATCGTACCTGTCAAGAACAAAAAAAGCGGAAATGAAGATTGTTGTCTTGTGTATGTTCTTTCTTTCTCTTACGTTGGATATTCTTTCTGAAACTTCTAAGTGTTTCGTTTCGTTCTCCTTTTAAGACTTCAGCGACAAATGAGAGAGTAACCAATTCAATTCAAGGAAATCACACTTGATACGTCAAGAGCGGCAACGTGTGATTACTTATGCTAGTCGATAATATTATTTTATTCTTTTTGGTTTTACCCATTTTGCCCTCTTATCGACCCCAATTGCCGCGATTTCTACGATCTACCAGAATACCGTTTCTTCAAATTAATTGACGAAAATGTCCTCCTACACCTAACTCCCCCGTTTATTTTGTTTCGCATGTCTAAATCACTAATTAATCAGCAAACTTTAAAAAAAAAATTAAAAGAATTAACAAACTTTAATGAAACACTCCTTAAAAAAAAAAAAAA
>Ga0099826_10002916_pt1 | contig 11356 bp, 2 predicted proteins | sample Mtrugardesep15_FD_76830 | JGI IMG/M metagenome (GOLD analysis project Ga0099826, IMG submission 76830) | Root nodule microbial communities of legume samples collected from California, USA - M. trunc garden sep15 | ecosystem: Host-associated > Plants > Roots > Nodule | place: USA: California...
GAAAGCACCTTAAATGAGCTGAGAGTGGTTAATAATCGCCAACATGAGGAAATTAAGATACTCAACGAAAAATTGCACAATGAAGCAAGAAGAATAAAGTCACTGGAGAGGGAGAGTGACCGGCTCCGTTCAGAGATATCATTATTAGAGGCAAAGGTTGGTGCTGGGTAATTTTTTTCAGAAACTTATGGATATTATGTAGCTATTTATTTCTATTGCATCTCATTTCATAAACTAAAGTCCCTTCTTTTTCTTGATACGCATGTCTCCAATACATACATAGAAACAGTTTGAGAAATGCTAGCAACCCACATTTAACACATTCTTTATGATTGGTTCAATTTTCTAAAAAGTCAGTTAAGTTGGCTCATAAATTGACCACTCTCTAAAAATGTTTTTATGCAATATCAATCACAGTTTGTGTTTCTAGCATTCCTTAGATGCTTTTCTTTGATCCATCAATGAAGAATGATGTAAATAATTCACTCATTTCAATTTAGGTGGGCTGATTTAGCTTCTTAAAAAAAAAAAATTCACTCATTAAACAACCCAGGGTTACATTGTTTGTAGCTTGCAGCCTCTATTGAACATCTATTTTTTTTATTTACCAACAGTTTTCTTGCAACAGTAAAACACTAATACGTCGTAGACTACAATGGATATTTTATAATATTAAATCGTCTATATTATCTGTTCATTCATCCAAGCTGTCCATTTTTGGTTTTCATTTCAGTTTGATTGTTGACACATTGTTTTTCCTTCTACAGTTGGGTCATGGCGATTTTTCTGCTGCTAATACAAAAGTTTTGCGGATGGTGAATACACTCACCGTAGATAATGAAGCCAAACAAACCATAGAAGTGCTGCAAAATGAACTGCAGAAAACAAAAGAGAAATTAAAAGCTGTTGAAGAATTGAAGAGTCAATCAGGTAAGAAACCTTGAAAAGTTGTAGTTACGTGAGGGTCAAAATGTTATGATTCAAAAACAGTCAACAATACAAGCATAAGTAGTTGGCAAAAAAGAGTAGTCTGAATGTTTTGTTTAGTATCTGCTTATCATGTTTGGATTGCTTGGTTTACATTAAAGCTTTGATAAACCTTCCAAGGAAACTAATGTTAGTATACAGGAGGTATGCCAAGAGGGTTCATGCGAAAACAGCTAAAAATAAAAAGCAGAGAAAATCAACCTAAGTACACAAATGAAATATGCTTTCTTGTTTATTATAATAATATTAGTCTGATCTCTCTCTTAACATCACTGGTTTAAAAAAAAAAATTCAAAATACAGATGGCATGAAAAATAAAAAGCGAGAAAAATCAACCTAAGTAGACATATGAAATATGCTTTCTTGTTTATTATAATAATATTGTTAATATTAGTCTTACCTCTGTCTTAACATCACTGGTTTAATAAAATATATTCAAAATACAGAAGGCTTGTATGTGTTAAGACCTCGAGGACTGAAAGCTGAATAATGATGTTATGAACTACTGAGTAATAATGTTATAAAACATATCCGTTGCCTGATCACTTGAACTGTTTAGGAGAAACTGGAAAGCTGGTAGAGAGCTACATATCGGACAAGATATTGCAACTGAAAGAACAAATTGCAACACTAGAGAAGCGTGAAGAGAGGTGAGTATATAGGTTGCTGCTTTTGGTACATTATGTATTTGTTGTTATCAAGATGATTTTTGAATAACAGAAATGCTGAAATTTCAACAGATACAAGACCGTGTTTGCAGACAGAATTTCAGTTTTCCGGAGGGCATGCTGTGAGATTTTTGGTTACAAGGTTGGCATCTACTGATGTTTTTTACCTCAATCTTTTTATTACTATCTTTCAATATAAAATGGAAGTGTTTTACACCAAATTGTGTTTTATTTCATATTTTGGAAGATCACACACTTTGCTTTGAAAATATTGTAGCATCCTGGTAATGATGTTATTTGGAATGTGGAAACCATTATTCTGGGTTTATTTTTAATCACTAAGTTTTCAAAAAATAATGAAGCATGCTTCTGTTGGAAGTGGTTTCTATAACATAGGTCATGTTGAGTTTGGAAATTTTACTGACAGAAGTTAGGGAAATAAAATTCAAATCAAACTTTTATCTGTCTTTTTCTCTCTAAGAAATTGTCTCTTTAGCATTTTCTGATAAGTTCTTTCCAAATTGGAAAAGCTGACAACCAATTGTCTTTTTCCTCACACTTGGAATGCTTACATGGTTTGTCCATAACTATATTTGGCAGATTGTGATGGATGAACACCAGCGATCAAATGGAATCCCAGTGACACGATTTACGCTGCAATCAATTTATGCACAAAGTGATGATGAAAAACTTGAATTTGAATATGAATCAGGGAATACCAACATTTTGGTAAGATGTTGAATTTTATATTATATTATATTTAAGGGTTAAAAATGTTGAATTTTGTAGGGACTAACACCCGCTTTTATAAAATGTAGGGACTAAAAATGACCAAAAAATTTATAGGGACTAAAGTTGAAATATATGTAACTTACTAAAAATATATTTAGCCCTATATTTAATATTTCGATATGAGAGGGGGAAAGGTGACTTTACTTTGTTCAATTATATACCGATAAAATTTAGTTTTTTTTAATCTTCAAGATTAAATGGCGATTTTCTTTTAGATAGGAATACAGGCTTGCAGATAATCAGGAAAAGAAAATCAGGAACTAAGTTCTTAAGATTATTTTCTGCTTTTCACAAAGATGACATGAAAAGTTGCTGAAATTTTTGTTTTTATTTTCATAACAGGTAAATCATTACACATCTCAGCCTGAGGTATCTCGTCAGGTAAATGAAGCCATAATATTGCAATAATTCAATATAATATATATAATAAATACTTGAGATCTTAAACTCTTAATTTTCTGATCCCCAGCACAAAAATTAATTTTTGTGCAACATGAGATCGAAGGGGGCTTAGCAGGAAAAACTCCCTTGTAGTGGAAAATATTGTTTTTTAGCAGCAAATATTCTCAACTGAAAATGTTTGTTGTGCATCATAGAAAGGAAAATATAGTTTTAATAATTTATTAATCATATTAATTCTCATAATTAAATAAAAAGCTTATTGAATATATTCATCAATACAATTGTTTAGCACATAATTATTTATTTAATATTTTGTATTAATTATGGATTTTTTTTTTTTAATATTTAGTGTTCAAAATTTTGTTTTATAGAGATGTTTTAGAGGTTGATTTTTTTATAGAATATCTTCTTATATGCACTATTTACACCTCTTCTGAATTTTGATATTTCTTCTATTGTTGAAAAGATTGGTTATTCAAGAGTTTGTTTGAGTCAGAACTTCCGGAGGGCTCCATTACTAATGTTTTAAATGTTGAATTATATAGAATATATGTTATCATCTCAAGAGATATCGACTTTTATACACCTAAAACCTTTAGGGTGTGTTTGGACGGATAGTATAGTATAGGAGGGGAGGACTAACTTTTCTTTTTTAAATTTCGGACACCATAGAATGTTTGTTTAAATCAATTAAGTGTGATTGAACTATTATATGATCATTAATCATGATGCTCTTATATATATAGACCTAGTTCTCCTAGAACCCCCTCCCAAATATAGACCCTTAGGCTTAGACTTTGTTTGTGAGTCTGGAGGTGAAGGGAGGGGAGGGTTTTGAAAAAAGGAATGAGCAAGTGGAAGAAATAGAGGAAATGGAAGATGAGGGTTTTGAGGGGTTAATTTTTCTTCATAATACTTGAAAAAAGGAATGAGCAAGTGGACGAAATAGAGGAAAATGGAAGAGAAGGGCCTTGGGGGTTAATTTTTCTTCGTAATACATAACTCATCATTTGGAGAATTAAAAAACTGTATTGGATTAGGGTTTTGGGGGGTTTTAGAGGGATTATATGAATTCTTTAAATTTAATTTATATTAGTTATAATATTCTTAAAATTAGAAATATAGTAATATTAAACATTAATTTATTTATTTGAGGAAATAAATATTAATTTATTATTCTCTAAAAAAAATTACTCTTTTAAAAAATGTGAAAGATTTCTCCATTTTCCCCTATATTTCCCAACCCCCAAAGCTCTCCTTTCCCCTCCACTCCAAACTCTCAAACTCAAACAAAGCCTTAGTAATGGAACCTCCATTTCTCAATCCCTACTCGTAAAAAACAGAACAAGTGTGTACATGGAAAGAGAAATGTATCATGCATATAATTCTTACATAGTTAGATATTCATGTTTCTTTTACTGAGTTGTACTTGTGATTGTACATTCCCAGGTTGAGATATTCGTTCAGAAAATGAATTCAATTCCTGCTTTTACTGCCAACATAACAGTGGAGTCTTTCAATCGAAGAACCTTATCTTAAATTTAACGGACTTGTCTTAGACTATAGAGTTTAAGGAATGATGTTTCTTGAGGTAACTATCAGTTATGCTGTATATATATCTTCCTGGCAACTAGTTAGTCAGCTACGACTGGACACTTTTGCAGCATTCTCACATCGGTGCCTGATAGATGGTGTGGACTTGAGAACCATCACATTTTTACTTTTAAACCAAAGGGTAAATCGCTGTCAAACCATCACAAAATTATGTGTAAATCGCTGTCAAACGTCTGTAACATCTTGGGTAAAGAAAACCTGTAACATTCAGAAGAAAGAAAATACATGTAGTTTCATCTTTTAATTGCTGACAACACATGGCTTTTCTGTTTAGGTGTTTGTTTGTTATTGTTATTGTTATGCTTTTTGAGCTCAAAATTACACTAAATGTCTAAATAAATTTTACTCTAATATTCAGACATGCTTATACTATTTAAATATTTCTTTTAAAATATGTTTAAACTATTAATATTGGAAAATACAATTTAGTGTTTATATTTTTGTTGTAAACTGGGTATCCTCTGTGCGCGTGATTAGAGAGACTAATCCTTCAAGTCTTGTGGGACCTTAATGAACGACAAACTCTTGAGAGTTTAACGCTGCTGCATATCTAAGGCTGAATTCGAACTCAAGATCTTGGTTAAGTAAAAAGATTAACTTATAATAATTGTTTACATAAAATTTATTCTTTGCACTATTTGTTTATAAATGATTAAATTTGTGTTTCAAATCATGAATATTTCTTTGGTCATAAATCATAATGCACGGAATAGGAATTCGTACCCTATTTTCCTATTATATTCTATTGTAAAAAAATATCTATAAATTGTTTTTCATCTAGGAAAATCTATATTATTTTTTTGATTAAAGGAAAATTATATATTTTGTAATCAACTCACTAATGCAAGGGTGAAAACATGTTCTTTACTCACCTTGACACAAATTTGACGTGGATGTTGATTGTTAAAGTCAAATTGACATAAGTTTTGTAGAAATAAGTTTTTTTTCCAGAAACACGAGATTAGACCGTAAATTATGAATTATGTCATACATGGAATTAACTTGAAAACCATTGTAGTAGTCGTACGGAAAAAGTAGAAGATAAGGGTAGTACTTGGGTGATATAGATTTGGTGACATTAGTCAACTATAATGTCACGAGTGGCTTTTCTCTCTCTCTCTCACAAGGATTGCGACATTGTAATTGGTCAATATCATCAATGTCATCGATTATATGTCACCCAAATGCTATCAGAATATAAAGACTTTATGAAATATATCAAAATATAACATTTTCCATAACATTTATTCTCTTATTTCGTTTTACTGAGAAAAAAATTTTGTAAAATGATTTTTGTTACAAAACTTTGCTAATTCACAAAAGGGAGGATCCCCTTACTAAGGAGGCTAGAATCCTCTTCATTTATAATAATTTTCATTTCTTCCATATACAAATAATTAATAGTGGTGAGACTATTTTTAATGGTAGAACTTGTTTATATTTTTGATTCCCTGAAAGATGTTTTTCATTTATTTTAATAAATAAAGTGGATCTTAACTTTTAAGATGTACCTCTCCAATTTAACAGGGTACATTCGGTTTTCTATTATGTCTTTTTTTATTGCGTTGTCTTTTTCTCTAATAGTATAGACGTTTTCATCGTTGTTCAAATACATTTTCCACGTAAGTTAATTGTATCATTAGTCTTTACACTTTATTTAATAAGATGTTTCAAATTTTCTTGTCTTTTTACTACTAACAAATTCTTGCTCGTTGATTTTGGCTGAAAACTTTGCAAATGAAATTTGGTAAAGACTCACAAAAGTTATTTTTTTTAAGAAATTAAAATGGAATATATTAACAATGGCGATGAGAGCTTCCTACTATAAGATTAAACAAAGAGTCCACTCCAAAAGACAAAACGTCTTACAATATATATATATATATATATATATATATATATATATATATATATAAAATAAAAAGGTCAATCAAGACCCAAATATAAAAAAGGGTTTGACCATCATATCTCAAATCCATGCACAAAAGTGGCATTCTTAGCCTTAAGCCACCGTAAAGAATGAAATTTAACCCGATCTAATTCTTTTAATTTTACCTATAAATGGTTTATTTGAAATGTTTATTCATATTTTGTAGGTTTGGCTTTGACGAAATAATACTAGAAAATATATATATAAAAAAAAAGATCTTTAAATTTGAAACCGAAAAAAGAAGCTGGATAAATAACAGAGGGAGAGAAAAGAAGTAAACATACGTGAGATCGCGTTCTGTGTTGTACTTTGAAATCGAAGAAGATGCAAGGCGGTAACAGCGGCGATGAAGTAGAAGAATTAAACATAGGTGAACTCGCATCCAATCTTTCTACTTACAAAGAACAATTGCACCAGGTTTGTTTCTTTTTCGATTAGGGTTAGGGTTTCGATTAATTTCAATTGATTGATTGATTTATCTTCTCTTTCCAGGTTAGAGAACTTGTGAATGATGAACCATCTAATTCTGAGTATGTCGACATGGAAAGAGAGCTCTCCGAGGTTTTTCTTTTCTTTAACTTTGTTTTATTTAGCTTTGAAAAGGTAGGTGTTAGCTTAGATAATAACCCCTGATCCCATTATTAATTAACAAGAACAAAATCAAAATCAAAATCAAACAAAAAAGTAAAATTCCCATCACTTCTATCTATCTTGCTTCTGTGCAGGTCCTGTCCTGATGTCCGCCATCAGATGAAATGAGATACAACAAACACACGGACAGACATTCTAAGTTACAACAACATTATTTAATTCATTTGCTCTATTATATCTATCATCTCACTCTCACTAATATATATTATTTCTTTTTCTTTTACTTAATTCCAATTCCAACGTCTCCTAAAATTCTACAACACAGGTCATTGCTTTAACTGAAGAACTTCTTGCCACTGCAAAGCAAAATCAAATATCCACTGCCGCCCAATCTCCAACACCCACCGATAATCAACTGGTATGTACGTTGTTTATTCGTTCATATTCGAAATCAATTCTTTACTCATCTTTATTTATGTTATTTCCACTCTTTTTAGGACCACTTTGATCATCAACACAAATTTCCTGTTGGCTCCCGAGTTCAGGCAGTTTATAGTGATGATGGGGAGTGGTATGATGCAACCGTCCAGGCTTACACACCAAATGGTTATTATGTCAGCTATGACAGTTGGGGTAATAAAGAAGAGGTATATTTTCAAAACCACTTCATCCATATGGAGTCCTGCATTACATGGCATCTGCATACATTTTACTCCAATTTATCTACTATTGCATTATCTATCTCGTAACTTGTATTTTTTTTCCATGTTAGAGAAATAGGGGAGGGAATAAGTTCTAAAGAAAGTTCTATGTGTTTTTTGCCGGATCTACATTTAACAACCACAATATTAAGAATGAAATCCGCAATTGCATTTCCAACTTATTGCATCTATATTGTTCTCTTGTATCTCCATTTTTTTCAGCATTATAACTCCATGACATGAGCCATGAGTGCATGATTTATTTCGTTTACAAAAACACAAACTCATGACAAAATTTTCTGGATGTAGTGAATGAGTATCAAATCATGTGACAGGTTAAATCAAGTAGTAAGCATGTCATCACGTTTATTGAAGCATTTTCCAGTTTTTTGTTTAGTTGAGAAAAGAAATAGAGGAATCATTTTATCCTAGGGAAGCGTACCTCCAAGTTGAGAAATTTCATTCATGTACTCTTGTGTGCTACTATGCGTGTGCATTGAATTGTTTTGCAGCACCTTGTTGAAATGGAAAGAACAATAAAGTATTTTACTGGAGAAATTAATTTTTAACATTCCTCACTCATAAATTGCATCAACAGAATGTATCAATTACCATCTAAAACATTAATGTTTGCTATTGAAAAGGCTTAAATTTGTTTGTAGTCCCTATAGAATTATGAATCTGTCTAGTTTCGTCCCTAATCCCCATATATATTTTTTGGACCCTTCTTAGTTTCCTACCTTTTATATAAACAAGTGCTCTGTACTCCTTACAGAGGGACTAAAAGGACTCGTTTTTATAAAATGTAGGGGCTAAAAATTGTTTATACGACTAAAATAAAAATGGATATTTTGTAAGTACTAAACATATTTAACCCTATAAAAAAAAATACTCCAATAGTTTTTCTAGTTACCGATTTTCAAGGTAAACTTCATGTGTTGCTTGCTTATTACAGGTAGATCCCGCTAACATAAGGCCAATTCAAGAAGGTACTGTTGATCCTTTGGTTGAAGCTGAGCGAGTTGCTGAAGCTACAAAGCAGGCTATCAAACGGAAAATTGCGCAAGCGGCATCTGTTGATTTTCAGTCACGGAGTCTACCTGCAAAGCTTCGTATAGAGCCTGATGACCCTGAGGATGTGGTGAGTTGTTTGCTGAAATTTTCACTTGATAATAAATAGCTTATTAAATAAGTGCCGTCTCAATAAATATTTCCCTTGGTTTGATCCCTTGTTCTATTGGTTACTTTTAGTGAAGTGTTTGTATTTCTGCAAACATATTTCTTGGTAGTGGGTTCTGAAATTATTTTGTTTAATCCAAATTTATCTGCCAGTTTCTAGGATTCCATAAATGACATGTTTCCTAACTCGATGATTACAGAAAGTTACCAAACGTAAGAAAATACATGCCTTTAAGTCTAAGATGCGGATGGAACAACTTGAAGTCACACAAAATAAGCGGCAAAATGCTTGGCAGCAGTTCCAGACAACCAAGGGAAAAGCAAAAAAGGTACCTTTCTCAATTTCTCTGCTATTTAGTCACTCATTTCTTTTCGCGTTGAGAAGTTTCAGAGCTTGTAGTTTCCACGCAAGAATGTATGAATTTGTTTTGTATGTCTTAAAGTGACTAATGGAAATGTACTATCGCCTCCATTTTCATTGTCAGCTTATATATTTAGTGAAGAATTTTGTTTTGTTCTACTATCTTGAGTTGAATGTGTTCTGGAAGACTAAAAAAAATTAGTTCTTAAATTATTAGAGAGAACGAGAGAGAAGTATCATTGTAGTCATTAAGTTGGAAGTCACATGAATTATAATATATAATCAAATGATTTTTTCTGATTGAAATTCCATGGGAAAATATTTTTTAGCCAAATTTCAAAAATCTATTTACCCCTCGAATCGATTGTAAGTTGGATAGGAATGAGAAGGAAAAGTAATACAATCAGGCATCAACCCTGGAAAAGTTGTTGCATTTATCGAAAAAAGAATGTAAGGCACGATCTCTAGTATTTTCACAATCCACTGATATTTGTGTTTTATATAGATTTAGTTTGTTATGTTTACGTTGTTTTCATTTAATTGTTCTCTTTTGTGATGTATTCAATGTGGTTTTGCTTCAAGATTGGTTTCTTCTCGGGAAGGAAGCGTGAGAGTATTTTTAAATCTCCTGATGATCCTCAAGGAAAGGTTGGTGTGACTGGAAGTGGAAAAGGTTTGACAGAGTTCCAGAGAAGAGAAAAGCATTTTCATCTCAAGGATGGTACAATCGAGAATGATGATTAGGTTAAGTAGCCAATTAGCCCTTCCATTGTATGTATGTAACATGCTCAAACCAATCACTGTAGAGGCTGTTTGATGCCAGACAAAACAATGCATGTTATCAAATGAACTGTTTTGAGACTATTTTAAGATTATTGTTTTGGTCCTTTTATGTATGTGCAATACTTACATGGATATTGTCTCAATTTTTCATGATTAATAAACAAATAAATATCTTATAATTAGTTTTTCATAAAAAAAAATAAGCATTTAATAAAAAAATGGCTAGCTGATTTTTTTTGAATAATTAGTATTTAAAATATGAAAATTATATCCAACAATCCACTTGGATATTACAAAAACTTTAAATGAAGTTTGACCTTGCTTTAAAATTCAATATAAATACCAAAGTAAAACTCCTAGTATGAATATGATCTTGACTTTCATTTCTGGAAAAATGGACATGTTCCTGACTCGAATTTGCCCTAGTTTGTTACCGCTTTTGTCCTTGCATCCTTTTAAACTTTTCAGTATAATGCAAAAATAGCCCCAACATTTTTTTTTCGTTCTACAACCTATGCTTCTCAACAGTAGCAGATTTATAACGAGTATCGTTTTAAATTCTGCATGTTACTCGACCATTATCATTTTTAAAAGATTCACATCCATTTTTGCACTTCCTAGTGTTACACATTCACAAAATTGATCTTTTTGTTCTAAAATCATTGAACCCAAAATCGATATGTTAAGTTTTTCATTAACATGTCATAAACTCTCCAGGTGAAGCTTTATGCCATGTCAATACAAAATTTGTCACATCACTTTTGGTTTTAAATAAGGGGAATTAGTGACTTTAGTCCATGAATGCAAATAAATTGCAAAATAGTCTCTAAATGTAGACTCCGTTGGTCAATTTAATCCTTGAATCAGACTCCGCTAGTCAATTTAATCCCTGAATGTAGACTCCGTTAGTCACTTTAGTCCTTGAAATTGACTAACAGAGTCTACATTCAAGGACTGTTTTGCAATTTCTCTACATTCAGAGACTAAAGTGACGACTCATTTATCATTCAGGGACTAAAGTGACTAATTACCCTTTAAATAACGAGTCATGGTTCAAAAAACTGAATTTTAACAATTCCAAAAGCATGAATGAAAGTAAGATATTCTGTAGTGAGTTAAAACAGAATTTTAACTCGCTACACAAATGGTTTAGAATATGTGTTTTGATATTCGCTCTGAAAGAAATGTGATTCACTTCAAGAATCTTCTCAAGAACTCAGATGAAGAACTAATAGTTGAGATCTTCTTTGAGCGGTTAAGTTTATGATTTTTGCAAGTATTAATGAGTCAGTAATACTCATGTTGAATATGAGAAGTTGTTTCTGAAATAAATAAAAAAAAAAAAAAA
>Ga0099826_10002917_pt1 | contig 11356 bp, 9 predicted proteins | sample Mtrugardesep15_FD_76830 | JGI IMG/M metagenome (GOLD analysis project Ga0099826, IMG submission 76830) | Root nodule microbial communities of legume samples collected from California, USA - M. trunc garden sep15 | ecosystem: Host-associated > Plants > Roots > Nodule | place: USA: California...
GTTCTTCTTCTCTTTTCCAAAGTCTGTAACGCGTTCTAAAAAGGTTTCCTCTCTTAACCTACTTCTCTTATATACTCCCTCACAACTTAATTAATTCTCTCTTAACCCACACAACTCTTCTTAATTATAAATATACCCCATCTCTTAATAAAATTCTATATTTTTCCAACAAATCTATTTATTTACCAAATAAATATTCATATAAACATCACTTATATTATTTTATTAAACAATAAAATAATAACACGTCACACGTCACCAACACGTCACAAATACGTCACAAATACGTCACAAAATCATCGAAATCCATATAATATATAAACATATACCATATCATCTAATAAAATAATTAAATAATTAGAGAGGGTGTTACATTTCCCGCCTAACTTTTAAAAACTTGCAATTTTGGCCCCCTAAGTACAAAAACTACAATTTTGACCCCCTAAGATTGAGCCCCATTGCAACTTTGATCGTTTGGTCAATTTTGACCAAGTCAAAGCTGATTTGACACATAAGTAAACCAGTTGGCATGCCACGCGTGTATTTAACTATTTTAAAAATAAAATAAAAAGTCACGTGTGTATATATTCAATTAAAAAATAAAAAAAAGGAAATTGAAAAAAAAAACTTCTTTCTCTTCTGTGGATCTCCACTTCTTCTTTCTCTTCTCTCTCCAAATAAGGATCAACCTTTCCTCTTCCTCCTATACCTCCCAACAAGACACATGAAACCCTACAAGAACAACCTCACAAAACAGACACAATCAAACATGATCCAAAGATTTTCTTTCAATACAAAGCTATCAAAGTATTGTACGTAAAAATATCAGGAACCACACCTTTCACTTCCATCTCATTCAATATAAACTCCGCCCTCTCCACATCTCTCGATTTGGAATAAGCATGAATCAAACAATTATAAACATAAATATTTGGAACAACCCCATCTTAAATCATTCTCTTATAAACCTTCCACACCATTCTAGTAACCCTGTCTACCACAAAGAGTTCATAAGCACAGTACAAGCATGCAAATGCAGCTTTAAATTACACAAACTCATCTGCTAAAAAACTTGAACCGCATCATGGGTCATGGGGAATAGTTTGCAGAGAGTGATTGTTGTTTATGAAGCAGATTTTTTTTTTTCTTCTTTTGGGATTTAAATGATGATGATGAACAGCTTCCTGCTGATGCTGTGAGTGGAACAACTTCCTGCTGTTGTCCTGCGCTTTTGCTGTTTTTCTGGTGGTTTTTAGGTCGTGCTTTGATTTTGGGCTGGGATTGGGGGTGCTATTGAGCACTTTGTTTCCTTTCCTTTGTATCAATATGAACATGTTGAAGATCATTTTTTTTTCAATTTCCTTTCTTTTTAAAATTTTTTAATTGAATATATACACGCGTGGCTTTTTATATTTTTTTAAAATCGTTAATTACACGCGTGGCATGCCAACTGGTTTAATGAGATGCTATGTCAACATTGATTTGGTCAAAATTGACCAAAATGATCAAATTTGTAATGTGGCTAAATCTTAAAGGCCCAAAATTATAGTTTTTGCATTTATAAGACCAAAATTGCAAGTTTTTAAAAGTTAAGAGGGAAAATGTACTTTAACCAAAAAATTATTGACCATTGTTACCAAACCAACCTGAGTAATTTTTTAATCCTTAACTACAAGACCAGAGAAAAATTATTGGCCTTTGCCGTCACTAGCATCCAATCAAACCATAATCCCAACCCTAATCATACTCTTTAGTCTAATCTAATCATGACTAAAGACAATTTCCTCAACTTTAGGTAAACAAAACCAAAGTCAAGTTCCATTCTCATTACAACACTTGTTTCTCACTAACTCTAACTCATCCAACCACCTGAAAACTCTCTCTCTCTTCTTTCTCTCTCCACTTCAACCACCACCACTTCCAAGTTCCAACACAAACACAAACTCATAAAACAACAAAACAAACCTTAATACCCCAAAAGAAAGAAAGAAAAAACATCATTATTTTTAGTTTTTCTTATGGAACCAAACAACTTCGCAAGAAAACCACCACCAGTTATAATTGACTTAGAAACGATGCCACCATCACGTGGGACCCACCACCGCCGTTCTCACTCAGACACCACCTTCCGTTTCGCAGCAAACTTCGACGATCTTCTCACTTTCGACCCGTCGGACTTCGATATCTCCAACCTCCCTCTACCGTCCCCTGACGCTGTCCCGATGGACTCTGATGAGTCCATCGGGAAGTCAGCGTCTGAGGGACGGCATCTGAGGAGTTTGTCTGTGGATTCTGAGTTTTTTGATGGGTTAGGGTTTGGTGGTGAAGAAAAAGTTGAAGAGAGGAAGGTGAGTAGACATAGGTATAGTAGTTCGATGGATGGGTCTGAGATGGGGTTGTTTGAGGTTGGTGATGGTGTGAAGAAATCTATGCCGGCTGAAAAACTTGCTGAACTTGCTCTTATTGATCCTAAGAGAGCTAAAAGGTTTATCATCATCTTTATCATCACAAGCAATTTCACTTTTTATAATCACTTTTTATATATGTTATTTGAAGTTTGTTTTTGAAGAAATTAATTTTATTTATCTACTAAATTTAAGGTTCTTGTTTTTCTTTTTATGAAGAAAAAAATAATATTTAGTTTTTAATTAGATTCTATATAAGTTTAATGAATATGTGGTATGATATATGATAGAATATTATGGCGGTGTTTGATCCATGTAGCTGACCTGAGATAGTAGGATAAGGCTTGGTTGTTGTTGTTTAGTCAATCTGTGTGACTTAGTTTGACTCACTTGGTTAAGCAACAATGAGTTTGTGGTGGGGGAGGGCTGAGGTTTCTTTGGGATACTACAAGGAGTCTTTGGTTGTCAACGACCCTAATTACGATGGTTTCCTAGAAAAATTGTATGTGTTTATGATTGGGTTAGGTGGTTTGGACTTTGGACATGTAGAGAGAAGACATGTAGATTCTTTAGTAACTATAGTAGATCAGATGAAGGGTAGCCAAATCACTGGGGGTTGGGGTAGACGTAGAAAAACTATAAGAGAAACAATTAAGAAATATTAGAACTTATGAGTTGGTTGGAAATGGTATATGATAGAAAATTATGGTGTCGTTTGATCCATGTAGTACGTCCCACATAGTTGGATAAGACTTGGTTGTTGTTGATGTGTTTACCCAATTCGTGTGATTCAGTTGGTTAGCAGCACTTAGTTTGTGGTGGGGGATGACCAAGGTTTGATTTCAGCATAGAGATTAGTCTTGTACCGAAGTTTGTTGGATACTCTGATAAGCATCTGGGTTCCAAACACCCTAAATGGTTTATATGTTCACCCAATCTGTGTGATCTTTGAAGAGAGATTAGTCTCGTATCGAAGTATGGCGGGATACTCTGAGGAGTATCTCGGTGTCAAATACTCTAATTTCGATGGTTTTGTAAAAAAAAAAAGTTGTATGTGTTTATGATTGGTTCTAAGTTCAGAGGTTTGAATTTGTGTGTCTGATCTTATCATAAATTTGATTTTTAATTCTAGTTATGTTTTATTTCGTAACAGATGATTTTAGGTAATTGTTTCTGATAATAACATGCTTTCTAATTGTATGATTTAACATGATTTTTTTTTAATAATGGAAAAAGAAATTAAGGGTTTGGTGCTTAAAATGTTGTTTTTGTTTTACAGGATTCTTGCAAATAGGCAATCTGCTGCACGATCAAAAGAGAGGAAAACTCGATATACAAGTGAGCTGGAGAGGAAAGTGCAGACGCTTCAAACTGAAGCAACTAACCTCTCTGCACAACTTACAATCCTTCAGGTATGTTATTTCCTTTTCATTTCACTGTTCTGAATTGTAGCTTTCAATGAATAGACGTGAATTTGTTTGTAACATGTTCTTGTTGGTGGTTGATGGAGCCGTCCATCTTTAACAATGATGTAGATTTATTTGTGTCTGATTTTGAATTGTGTGGTCACAACTGTTTATGGAACCCACATAATACCAAGGATATGCATGTATGCATGTGTATAGGTACTAGGTAGGTATTTATGTATATATGTATATATGTGTGTATATATGTACACATATACATACATGCATACAAATATATAGTTTGGTGAAACTAAATTTAATTACTCTATTACATCCTACATATTTTGTGTTACAACCTATGACACTCCTCGTGTTAGGCGTGTCCTGATGCCAAACATGTGTCGGTGTCTGACATCGACACATGATTACATTGAATTATGTCATTTTCTTAAATTATTATCGGCGTCGACGTGTCAGTGTATGTGTCGTGTCCAGTGTCTATGCTTCATAGGTTACTACACAAGCTTCCTTTGCTTTTGGACATTGTACTCATAACTCTGAACTGGCTTTGAATCTGAACTTTCCTATAAATTTTCATATTCCTCTTTTATCAAAGCGGTATTTATTTAAATTTTAAAAAGTTGCGATCTCTGTAATTTTACGCTTGAATTTTTTTCTCTTATCGATTATCATACAAATCTTTTAAGTGTTCTATGAAATGGGGCTGTTTTGATCAAATTTCCACTGATTTTGATTGTGAACCAATAAATCTGAGACTGCTTAATCTGAAACAAATTATAGACTTCATTTTGATTATGATTGCATTATCCGTCTTCTGTTTTGTGGTTTAGTTCATTATTCACTACTAGTGTCATTAAACATCTTCCCTACTTTCTACGTTTTCAAAGTAATTTCACAATAAGCAAATCTTTCATGAGCTCTGCCAATTTCGTGCTTGTATTTCCACAAAATTTTACATAGATGGTCCTATACCAGGATAAAAAGGAGGTTTTTTTTTTCTTTCTGAAGTCCAACCAATCCTAGTTTCCTCGATTTAGCTATGCAATCATGCTTACAAAAAATTAGTTTTTGATGCTGTCACTGTCCATGTTTTCCTAACTAAAAGATGTGCTGCAGTGTGTAATACAGTGTGCAGTGATCTCATTATTTTTATGCATAAATATAAATCAAACCTTCACCACAAGGTGAAGAGGCATGAGTGCCTAGTTTTCAGAAATAAAATCATTTTTATGTAACAACTAACTGTAGTGGACCCTACTGGATGCATATCTTCGCATAGATAGATGACATGATTGCTCCATAATTTTTTTTGAAGAAATGATTGCTCCATAAATTAATCACAGTATCATGTTGTTAGGATTTATGTTCATCTGGCATTATTATTATGTGCATACTCTTAATGTGTTTGAGAGATTCTTGGTTGAGTTCAGAGAATCAATTTATATGCCAATTTTGTGTTGTTGTGATGAGTGAATATGGCAAGATTCTTTGAGTGTACTCCCTCTCGTCTTTTTATGTCACTTTCGTAGAATAGTTTTGTTCCTATTTATTTGTCTTTTTCAAAGTTCATTACAACACTAACTATTATTTTGTCAAAAGTACCCTTAAATATTTATTACTGAGAGAGAAATGAGTGAAATGAGACGATAAATAGTTTAGGCTATTATAGGAAAAAGATAAATAATTCAACAAAATTTAATAATTTTCTTGGTATGTTAAATAACCTTAAAATGACAACTTAAAAGGTGAGAAATGTCGGAATTCTCAAGGATTATTCCCCATTTAGTTACTTCAATGGAATACAGTGGTCTTCTTATTTCCTTTGAGTTTTCTGACTAGTGATTATGTTAGAGGGCTTTATTCCATAATATCGGGAGAGATTGGCCTGCATTGTTTCATAATATTAGATTCACGATTTGGAAAATAGATGTTCTGATTCACGATTTGAAGCTCGATTTGATGTTGTTAATCATCCTTAAGACAGATATTTTCGAGTAAAGTGGTAATTATCCAGGCATCCAACCCACATGGTCCCCTTGGTTTGTTGGATTACAGATTCAAAACATAATTGTTGCCTTTTCATGTGATTGTTAGATAGATGGGTGGTCCCCACCACTCCAACTCATCATTTATGCTCTTCTGATCTAAATTTTTATTGACTGAATTAGTTTAAATGTTAATTTCAATTTGTGTGAACTTACACATTGTGCAAAAGAATAAAAAGGAAGCAAACTGATCGTTAAATCGTATGATGCAGAGAGACACCACTGATTTGACTGCTCAGAATAAGGAGCTCAAAATGAAGTTAGATGCCTTCGAGCAACAAGCACAGCTTAGAGAAGGTATGTATCATTTCATATTTCTTGATTCATGAAAAAGTGGATTTGTGCTTCCCCTTTTATCACATCTTATTGAATTGTACTAGAAAAAGGCTGAATCATTCATTTGTTTGTTGTGCGAAAAAGATCTAATGAATCTTCTTTAATATCAATTTTACCTCTTTCTAAAACTATGCTAAAAAAGTTGGCTTAAATACAGTTTTGGTTCTGCTATTTTGCATCATTTACGATATTGGACCCTTAGTTTTGAAAATATCCGATTTTTCCCTATCTACTGTATTTAGGGATGATTTTACAAGCGAGATACTTACGTGACAACTGATTTGATGACATCGAAATGAGTTATTAAATGAGAATCCACTTAGACAATGTCATACTTAAAATTTAGTTGCTTTTTAGATATAAATCAGCGTATATTTTGGTGAAATGAAAATTAATTCCAAAGAAATATCATTGCTTGAAATTTGACCATTTGCAGATAACACTTTTGCTTGTTATTAAGTTTTACCATTTAAATATGAACATGGCTACACTTTGTGATTGCAGATCTCAATGAAGCATTGAAGAAAGAACTGCAACGCCTTAGGGCACAAAAGAATCATTTGACTGCCGTTGCCGGTAATCCTTCATTTAACGGGATGTTCTCGCAATTTGCTACACAATTACAGATGAGTAATCCTCAACCCCAGTACACGCAACCTGGCATGCCGCCTTCTCGTTCTGATCAACCTTTCAACGGTCGTGGCCGCGCTAGCTTCATGGACTTCAATCACCAGAAGTAACTCATAAACAGCATCGAAGTAAATGATTCAGTCACAGAATATATTCATCCCAAGTAACATGTTGTATATATATGTATGTATTACATATATCATTGTCCTTAATCCTATGATGTTTTATGTATCTTCTACAGTTTAAGGTAGAAACATATCCTATTATTTTGTACTTTCTGCAGTTTTAGGTTAGAAGAACACCCTTTGAAATTTGTATTACAGTTCTCTGGTGGAAACATAGTTAACATAAAGATTTAGAAGAACAAGTTGATTATAGATGGTGGTTATGGAACCACATAACATGTTGTAAATGTTTGAAGTTAAAGCATCTTCTTTTTATTGCCTGTGTTTTAAGATTCCGAGTCCAAAACTGATTTAGAATACAACTGCTTAAGATTCTTTGTTTTAAGATTCCGGATGCGGTGGATTACGATAGTTGCTCATTGGAGGGGGTGGTGAATTTGCAAGGACTCTAATGCTTAAGCCAGTGACGAGTTTTAGGAGAGTCTAAAGGTTTAGCCGAATGAGAAAATACATCTTTCAGCTGATTGTGGACCCTTTATATTGTGAGATGTAGAGGGCTCTGGATCCAAACAGTTATGTGTTTGCGGGCTATCTATCGTGAGTCACAGTGTTCCGTTTGATTGCCATCGGAGGGTCGTGATACGATCATGAAAAATGAAAACTTTTGATATCCATATCGAAATTAACAATCTATTTCATGAATAATGAAAACAAATATCCATGTAACTATCATGCTTTCTTAAATCTATCTAAAGTTTTTGACATTGTTTGATTAAAACCAAAAGACTACCTTGACATTAGACAGATAATGCCATAATTTTCTATCAAGCGGCTGGCATATTTCCAACCCTAGTTTTGTTCAAGAATCTTAAATTTGAAGCAAACAAGTCAAATTCGTCCTCTAATAATTTTCTTACACATGTGACACCTGTTAAGTTAATTCAATCCACGATCAGGATTGTGATTAATTAAACTACATCTATAACCATAATTTCATAATTTTCAACATGATCTAAATCAACCATATGCTCAACTGAATTAAACATAAGTTTCTATATGATTAACTATATGTCACAAATATAGAAAAAAATGTGTCATGAACAGACTAAATGCAAAACATTGGTCTACACGGACGGCAAATAGAATCTATGTTTGTTTCACAAATGTCATAACATAAATTAAATGCATGAATAGATTAACTTGTGTCACAAACATGGGGCACACATAAAAAATATTTAATGAAACATTAATTTTTGAATAAATCACTATTGCATAGTGTAACTAGTCTTTATTGTTGGACACAAACATACCTTAATTCACCATAATTTGTGTCATCTCATTGATTAACATCATGATACTAACAAGAACATAGAAGTTATATATATTATACCAAATAATTATTTTTTTATTTACTGCCTCAAAATGATCGCTTACACAAGTAAATTTCGTTACTTTCACTATATACCATTGGCCTGCAGTTTAATAAATTATATATATAATCATACTATAGGTTAAAAACATATAATCATACTATAAAATTAAATATAAATACTAGGCAGAGTCTTATATTTGTAACATATGTCTTAAGCACAAGGTGCTAAGATATAGAACATCAATATTATAGCAATACTTAGGAATAAATGGAGTTGATCATTATGTTACTTTGTTTGATACTCTCATTGATCTTTTTCTTGGTAGTGTTATCAATTCTATTGTTGATGTATTTGACAAGATCTCCTAAAGAAATGGAAGGTATTCCAGGTAATCTTGGTTGGCCTATTGTTGGAGAGAGTTTCAAATTCCTCTCAGATTTTTCAAGTCCATCTGGGATCTTTAGCTTCATGAACAAGAGACAAAAGAGGTAATTAAATCATCAAAACTTTGAACTTTGTATGAATTATTAAAAGCTAAATATGTTTTTGGATCCTGTAAATCACAATATTTCAACTTTAGTTTTTATAGAATTTTTTATTGTTAGTTCATGTCAAAATATAAAATTGTTTGCTTCTGATTCTTGGTTACATGTAGTCAGTAATCAACTATGAAATACTGACGCAGACATATACGTCTCTTGATATGACATTGACACTGACATGTCACCTTTGATAAATATTTGAGGCAATTGAATTATTAATTTTAACATGTGTCGTGTCAATGCCGCTCAATAGAGATGCCAAAAATCAAACGAGAGTTGGGTAGCTATACATCTACACGTGTCAGACTCAGTTACCAACGATTGTAGGGAATCCATTTCCATGTTTTTAGTTTACCTCGATAGACTAAAAACTCATCGACACGTGTCACGATTTTACTAGACCAAAAAATATTTTTAACCTACATTATATGCTAGGTCCTAAAGAGTTTCAAAGATTTTTTTAACTATGATTGTATTTATTTTCTGGCAGATATGGAAAGGTTTTCAAGAGCTTTGTTTTAGGAAGATTTACAGTTTTCATGACTGGGAGAGAAGCAAGTAAGATATTGTTAACTGGGAAAGATGGGCTTGTGAGTTTAAACTTGTTTTACACTGGCCAACAAGTTCTGGGGCCCACCAGCTTGCTTCAAACCACTGGTGAAGCACACAAAAGGCTTAGAAGACTAATTGCTGAACCTTTGTCATTAGATGGTCTAAAAAAATATTTCCATTTTATTAATGCTCAAGCAATGGTAACATTAGATCAATGGGAAGGAAAGAAAGTCCATGTTCTTGAAGAGGCTTCTACAGTTGAGTGCCACTAGATAAGAATGATATTTGATTCCTTGCGGTCAGAAATTTGACGCATTTATATGGTCCGTATAACCGTGGTCTTTGGATTTAGATCAGACAATTCAAATCTTAATGTAGATTTGGACTTTTTATTTTAAAAATAGAAAATACCGAGCTTAAAATTTGAACTGTTCAATCTTGATCTAATGACCAAAGGTAGATTAACTGCATGAATGTGTCAGATTGTCGACTACAAACCTGGTTCGATGTGAATATAAAACATTGAAAGTTTCATATTGTTATATATTTTATTCAATGCTAAGTAAGTCTTTTGAACATTGTAGTTTACCCTTAAAGTGATTGGACACATGATCATGAGCTTAGAGCCTACTGGAGAGGATCAAGAAAAGTTTAGGTCAAACTTCAAGATCATTTCTTCCTCATTTGCTTCACTGCCTTTTAAACTTCCGGGGACAGCTTTTCATCGCGGTATCAAGGTAACATAGTAATTCAAATCGACTAAGAATTAATACAAATCCGATATATTTTTCACGCTCGTAGGAGTAACTTAGTTTTTCTTCATTATGGATATAATCTCTATGAAACGTTGACACACGACACCTACACTGACACATAGACAAGACTCTTAACATATTTTTGTCTGATGCATTATGTGCAGGCTCGCGATAGGATGTACGACATGTTGGATTCTGTAATTTCGAGGAGGAGAAATGGTCAAGATTTTCAACAGGATTTCTTAGAGTCCTTAATTATGAAACATAGCAGAAAATCAGATGGACAAGAAGAAGATGAAAATAAACTTACTGATAAACAATTAAAGGACAATGTATTAACACTGCTTGTTGCTGGCCATGATACCACAACTGCTGCTCTTACATGGCTTATCAAATTTCTTGAAGAAAATCAAAATGTTCTAGAACAACTGAGAGTAAGCGCCTGTTTGGCATGTCCATAAACTATTTTCAGCTTATTTTCATAATTATATATTAGCACTTATATGATAAGCCTTTTGCTATAAGCAATTAAGTTATTTATTAAACATGTCCATTATTTATTTATTTTGCAGGAGGAACATAATGAAATTATTGCAAACAGAAAAAGTGGAACAGATCTTACATGGTCTGAAGTTAATAACATGCCTTACACAGCCAAAGTGAGAATCAACATATAAGTTTCTAATTGTAAGTGATTTCAATTTTTTCACATATCACTAAGATTATTGACTATTTGATTTTCAGGTGATTAGTGAAACACTCAGAAGAGCCACAATACTACCTTGGTTTTCAAGGAAAGCAGCCCAAGATTTTGAAATTGATGGTAAGCCAAAAAACAAAAAAACAAAATTGCTAGCTTCATAAATTATATGTGTAGCTCTTGTTGAAGACATAATTCTTTATATGAAGTACATACAAATATGAGACATATAGCTAGTTCGAGAGTAACATATAAATATATGTGGTTCGTATCTCAACTCAGTACAAAACTAAATCTAATTGGTACGAACCACTAATATCTATCTATTTTGAACATGAATCTCATCTCGTGCCCCAATTTCTTCTAATAAAAACTTTAGAATAGCCAGCCATTTTATTTGGCAAAATTGTATAGCCAAACACTTTTCTTTTGCGATATTTATGACTTGAATCTTGAATTATTTTCA
>Ga0099826_10002918_pt1 | contig 11356 bp, 5 predicted proteins | sample Mtrugardesep15_FD_76830 | JGI IMG/M metagenome (GOLD analysis project Ga0099826, IMG submission 76830) | Root nodule microbial communities of legume samples collected from California, USA - M. trunc garden sep15 | ecosystem: Host-associated > Plants > Roots > Nodule | place: USA: California...
CTCTAAAAAATATTGTTATTTTTGTAAAAAAGAAAATACTGTTATTTTTTTCGTTTTTTAAAAATTAAAAGTTACTATTTATTTTGTAAAATTATTTAGATTTTTATATATATGCTGACGTGGCCATAATTATTAAAATAGAAAATGCCACATCATATATTAATGGGCCACATCAGCACAAGTGGCAAGGGATGAATTTAATTTCTGAATTTTACAAAATAGGGGGACTAAAATTGCTGATTTAGAAATAGGGGGACCAAAATTGAGAAATTTTGAAAATAAGGGGACCAAAACTGCAATTAAGCCAAAAAATAATTAAAAAAGTTATAAAATGATAAAAAGATGTTGAGATCTATTAAGTGGTAGGATCTATTACATATTGTTTGTGTTTATATTTTTGTGAATAAAAATCTTCCATTTATATTGTAAAAGACTCCTATCTCTTTGACATCATTTTTCTTGATGGACATTTTTTTTCCTTTGTTTGTTTGGTTGGAAGTACAAATTCGTTTTATTATTTTTTTTAAATATGAGTCTTGTTAACAAGTGCCTTTACGATCCAAAAATAGAAACAATTGATAACTTTCATGTAAATAAAGTTGTTTTTTAATGTTTCAATGTGTTGAATACACAAATTTCAAGAAAAAATTTCTATTTTAAACTTCTTATCAAGTGCCCTAAAGGCACTTATTAACATTTCCCTTCAAATATATATTCTCTCTTAGTTTTCTAGTCAATATGTCTCGTAATTAAAAATGACAAAACGGATTGAGTGCCATATTCCCATCAATTTATATAAAGATAAATGCCCTCCCTCCCCCGAAAAAGAAGTGGTGGACTTGTTTAATATTGGACTCTATAAAGTAACAACATATTTAGTAGGGGTGTTCATGGTACAGTTGGTTTCGGTTTTGAGTATAAAAGTTATAATAACCGCGAGGTATAAAAACATGGGGTTCGGTTTGGTCATTGGCTTTTAAAATGTCATCTGAACCATACCAAACACAACCAATGAGGATTGGATTTGTTCAGTTGGTGTGATTTTTCGAGACAATACAATTTTTTGTTTCCAACATTAAAATTAGGTTAAAAAGGTAAAACACAACTTATTTCCAATAATGTTTTATATTTCACCCAACATTACAATTCATTTTTACCCAACAACATAGACCAAATTAAAAATGTGGACAAAAAGTAGTCATATTATGTAAGAAATCTATAAGACTAATTGTTCTCTAGAAGTTCTTGTGGCACATAAATACATTTTTGAAATATAAAGTAAAGAATGAACTTAAGAAGAGAAAAAAAAATGTCACTTTATAAAAGTTTTCATTGAGTTTCTATAAGTTTTGGTCTAGGTGGCATATGTTTAATTAGTTTTGGTTTAGTTTAATTGGTAAAATAAAAACCGCAAACCGAACCAAATCATGTGGTTGAGTAAAAAAGTGATATGAATACATCCAAACCAAATGTGATTTTTTGCGGTTTTGATTTAAGTTGGTTTGGTTTGCGGTTTTTCTATTGGATTGGTTTGGTTTTGAACACCCATAATATTTAGTGCAAATGTTTCAATCAAATGTCGAACTCTATCCCTAGTTCTCTACAAAACCTGATATCATTACCCCTGAATCGTCGGTGAACAAACTTGTCATTTTTTGCGTGTTCATAACAACATTTGAACAACACAACACCAAGAGAGAAGTAAAAAAGAAAGGTAAGGGAAAGATGGGAAAAATAAACCAAACGTTTAAATTTTGATAACTTGTTAATGAAAGTATATTTTTAGTATGTTTTTTCTCTTTTAACCCTCTAAAGTCGTTTGGTTTGTAACTTTCTAAAGACATTTTTGTGTGTGTTTATAAGCCCTTCGGTAGATATCTACCTTGTCTTATTTTATAGGATTTTTTAATAAATAGGAGGCCAAAAAAACAACCATCTTTTTGTATTGAGAGAGGTGATGAGATATGTGGATAATATTTCGAAGGAAATAGGGGATGAGGTAAGCGGGAAGGTGGTTAAGGAGCGTTTTACTAGTTTGTTTAATTTATCGATGGAGAAAAACATTTATGTGAAGGATATGGTGTTAGGTATTGGAGTTGAGGGAGATTGTTGGAGTTGGACAAGAAATTTATTTGTTTCATAGGTTGAGTTGATGAAGGGTTGTAAAGTTTTATTACTAACATTTCTTTACAAGATAATGTGAAGGATACTTGAATTTGAGATGTTAATCCTAATGGTATGTTTTCAGTTATATAAGCTTATGAGTTGATTTTTAATTTTGAAAATATAACATATTCCTCTTTATATAAGGCCATTTTGAATAATTTGGTTCCATTTAAGATATCTTTGTTTGCATGGAAATTACTACATAACCGTCTTCCTACCAAAGATTATTTATTTGGAAGAGGATACAAAATTTAGCATCATTTTCTTGTGTGGATGGTTGTAATTTAACATCGTTTTCTTGTTCGGTTTTTGGATAATTATGGATGAATGTTTTGTCTTGGTTGTGATTTAGTTGTGTAATGTCACATAAATGTTTTTGTCATGCGGTTAAATTCATAGATTTGGTTTTTGAAGGAAAGAAAGTGAATGAATACTTTCATGCAATTTGGTTTGCGTAACTATTTGGTGTTTGACAACCATGGTTCCTTAACTCGTACAACTTTGAATATGGTTAAACTTTTAGTTTTGCTTTCGATCAATTCTAAAGCTAAATATTTTTCTTATGATTCGATAAATGAAGATCTCAACCTCTCGGATGTTTAGGTGTAGTATTTCCTGAAATATGATTTTCAGTTATTCTTCTTTAGAGCCAATTTTGATCATATCATTCCTTATGCTTTGATTGTTTTGATTATAATATATTATTTTTTTTGACCTTTTCAAAAACAAAACAAAAAAACCATTGAAAACCCCAACAGTCCTAGAGAAGAAAATAGGCAAACATCGAAAGGGATTTATGAAATAACTATAATGTTTTATTTAATCACATAAATACATGTATTAATTATTTTTTTCTTAAATGCTATGAAGAAAAAGAATAATACAATATAATATTTGTTATGAAATTAATAAAGTATTACAAGATATTGTAAAGTATATAAAGGATAAAGAAAGAACATGAAAGTATATTACATTACTTTATTATGTAATTTTTACATAGCAAGATCCTACCCTATTTATTAGACACAAAAGTTGTAACTCACAATTGTGCACGAAGTCATAAGGCCATATTTAATATTATTCATAACACCCGCACCCCCACCTATACCCCGAGATGTCCATGAAGTATATGTTTCATTAAAACTTTATTAAGAAACTCAACAGAAAAAAAAAATCTTAGTGAAAAAAAAAGAGTACAATATCTGATATATTTACCTCGTTAAAAGGCTTACCAAAAAACTCAGTGGGACAAAATCATGGTGAAGGAAAAAAGAGTGCAAACTATATTTATTTCTCACATTCAACCAAACAATCATTTTGAGACGAAGAATATCAATCTTTTATACTTTGCTCAAAAAGTTATTTGGAAGTTACTTTGAAAAAGGTATATCACACAAACAAATTTGTTGAATATTTAGATCATCACTCTTCTGAATATCATATGAGGAAAGAACTTTGAAAAATTACGCTTTTGTTCTATCTCCATTTATGTACCATCATTTCAAATAAGCAATGCACATGGTATTATACTCATATTTGTCAACAAAAAATATATCGTATTATACTCATAAAGAATAGTTGCATTTATCTTTGGGGAAAGACAAACCACAAGTTTATTTTATGTGTTCAATCATAGACCTCAATCAAACATGTTAATGTTAAGGGTCAAACAAATATCTTACATATCTAAAATAACAAATAATACACGATAACATGAATGTATTATATGCTTTATATCCACTTTCTTATATTTAAAATTTCATATTTAGTAACAAAGCTAATTAAATCTTTAAAAAAGTTTTTGATCAAACCAAGAAGTAAAACAGTAAATAATTAAAAACATGCCAGTAGTAGAAGAGAAAGCCAACAACATGTGCTCCAAATTTCTCACTTTGTACTACAGAACCAAATGACAAACATAAAAACAAATCATAGTCCAATAAACATAGATATAAAAAGGGTTGGCACATAAACTTTTAAATGCAATCATATTCTAAAATATGTTTTAGTAAACCTTAGTATCGAAGAGTCGTAAAACTAAACACTAATAACAATGAATAAAGTTTCCTTAAAAAAATAAAAATGAATAAAGTCATTTACTTATAGGAGTTAAGGGTAATAGAAAGCCTAGAGAAAATAGATATCCACACCATATTTAATATTATTCATAAGAATATTGTTGACGGGTCGATTTTGTTTCCTTTTATAGTTAAACATTCAAATTGTTTTAAATTAACATCTAAAAAAAGACTCTTCAATTATGGTTTTTGAACAAATGTTATGAAAAAAAAAGAATTGATTGAATTTCAAAAGTACATGTACGGCTCCATGAAAGAACGTATATACTTTGATATTCACTAAAAGTATTAATTAATGTTTTATATATATCATAGAGTTTAATAAAAGAGATATCATAATTCATATGTATTATTTTGGCAAAAACCAAATGAATTTTATTAGAGAATATTAGGTGCCAGAGTAACCTATGAATATGGTACAAAAGTGACAATAGTCTGATCAAAAGCTAAAAATACCAAATAATGCACCCTAGCAACAAAACAAATAGATTTGCTAAGTCAAATTGCAATTTTGAATTAGATCTCAAAATCAAAAATTTTGAGCTGTGATTAAAGCACAATTTGCACAAACACACCAAAACTCCACTGCCAAGACAAAAGAAACTAATTATGGAATACTCAGTCCCAATTATTTGAGAAACAACCAATATTACACTCCGAACCACACTACTTCAAAAAAAATTGTTCGAATTTCAATCTACTTATCCTCGATCCCTTAAGAACACGAAGTAATCACTCACATAACGTATTTATGAGTTATGTCCATAGAATTGAGAGTGATCATATAAAATTATTTATATGATATTTTGTTTCTTACATTAACTAAAAAAACCAAAAGTTTATGAATTATATAGAGAGTGCACTCTGATCAAACTTGCAAACAAAGATGTAACAAATAGAAGTTCTCTATGAAAATGAAGTCTATTATTCATGTTGTGTATTATTCCATAATCACCTTTAAAACACAACATCATTTTGAGGGTTAAACTATAGCACCATTTTTGTGTTTTACGACAAAAGTCATAGTAGTAAATATCATGCAATGCTATATACAAAGTTTACGTAACAGATTTTCTTTTGTAGTGATAAAAATAATTTCCGGTTTGATGAAGTGAACAACTAAGATCAATAATGACTTGAACAAATTTCTTTCTTTAAAAAAAACGACTTTAACAAATTTCTTATTGAATAGTTATAGCCTATAGGTGGAACAAAATGAAACAATTATAAATAAAATGAAATGAAATAAACAAAAAAACACATAGAAAGAGCATATGATAAATTCTCTCAACCATTTTGATAGATTCTTGATGCAACCAACCTTTGAAGCAATACTCAGTTCGATAAATTATCTCATCCATTTTTCTAGAAGTATAATTACATGCCTCAAACTTGGTGATAACTAAAACAACATTTTGTTCAAACACAATTTGCGATGTCCAAGTCCAACACCAATAACGATCCTCAAATGCAAATATCTCACATATAAAACTTATAAATTAAAATAGATTTTATTCTCATTACGGCACATGCACTCAATAATCATGGCTGGGTAAATTACCTGCATATAAGAAAGAAAGAAAACGTTTATAAAGCAAATATAAACTTCAAATTTAAAAAAAATAAATCCAATCAATATAAACTTCAAAGTAAAATAAAAACACCATAAATTTTTTGAAACAAAAAGCCGAGAGAGTTCTAAATTGAAGTTCATAGGAGAGTTGATTGTATTAGCAAAGTACCGTGGTTCGAAATCATCCAGCATTGAGCGAATTTCCTGGAACAACTCCCATACAGCTATGACGACAAAAAAATAATATTAGATTGACATAAAAAAAGGCACAAAGACATGTTAAAAAAGTAAATGAGAGGCATGAAGAGAATAATGTTTGAGAAGGCATATTTCTAAGAAAATGAAAGGCTGAAGAGATTAAACAATACTTCAGATTGTAACATATTTGAGATATGTATAACCAATAAAATAACTCGTTTTGAAATCAAATTTGCAACATAAACTATAAGTACACAACTTCCCATTTAACTACGAATCGAGCTAGACGCAAAAATGTTTAAAGAATTTGACTTCCAAAATTATATTTAAAGCGAAATAGATTTGGAGTCTAATATAAGGCCTAAAATATTTGGAACCTAAATCCCTTACTTTAATAGCAGCTCCTTTGGGCCAGCCCTAAGTAAGACTAATTTGGATGAGAATTACTTTTCCCACCCTATGGCCTTCTCCCACGCCCTATAAAATTTTCAAAAATGCCCTTGTGCATTCCGGATTTTAAAATCCAGATTCATGTTTACTATTTCGGATTTTATAATCCGGACAATTCTTATGTATAATCAACCATCAAACTCTCTCATATTTCACCAGTTTTGAGTTTTACTTTTAAAAACAACAAAAAAACTAAGTAAAATAATGCTAGAAACCTGTCAAAAAAATCACAAAAATATAAAAATAGCACCAAAACATTCTAAAAATCAAATAAAACTAATGCAAATTTTTTCGGATTTTTCTGAGAATATGAAAAATTTAAAAAAATTAAAAATGGGTCTAAACGATGAAATTTTGGATTTTGAGGGGCGGAGTCCGTTAAGAAGTCCCATCTACGGGAGTCACGGTCCTTGAATTTTTTTTGATTTTCTGGGGAAGTTTCGGAGCAATCCGATCAAGTAGCCCGAAAACTTGATTTTTGACTAAGAATAGGTAACAATGACCCAAAAACAGAAGGATGAGAGTTATGAAAATTAATATTGTCCCTAAAATGACTATCCATGTTACAAACATGTTTAGAATTTGTGCTGATACAGTTCGAATTATATAATCCGAACTGTTTTACCTTGAAAAAGGGTGTTTAGGGGGTTTCCGGATTATGTAATCCGGAAACATCATGTAACGCGCCCTATTTTTTGAAGTTTCCGGATTACAAAATTCGAAAAAGTTCGTAACTCATTTTTTCACCCTTTAACAAAGGAAAACACCATTCCAGATTATATAATCCGGAATGTACCGAGGGTAATTTTGGGAAAAAAATAGAAATGCATAGGGTGGGAAAAGTAAAGCTCAATTTGGATTTATAGCTAATAGAAAGATAGATAATGAACTATATTCATCTTAAAAAAAATTAAAAAAAAACTTAAGCAAATAATGATCCTGCTTTGTGAGAGGGATGATGATTTTTTTTGGTTACGTACTCATTATTATCAATGCTATATTTTTTGTATTCTATAAATAAAATTAGAAAATAAAAAATTAATCAACCCACAACTTTTTATTATAAACACTATTCTATTATATATTAAAAAAATTAAAGATTCATGGATATCTATAAATTAAAATTGTTCTTCAAGTGTCTTTATATTTAAAAAATATAGTATAAATTATTCAAAATTTCATCTCAAATGCATTTACACGTTTGATCTTATAAAGTTAACGAACGAAACTCTTTTTTATGGTATAAACTTCTATTTAATGGGGACAATCTATTATTTTAAGAGGGGACGATCATTAAAATATCAAAAATTTAACAAATATAACCGAAAAAGTAGTTGGGGGCAGTTTCCCCCAATTGGCTCAACCTAGATCCGTGCTTGCCTTCAAGTACATAATTTTTTATTTTTATGTTGTGCCAATTGGAAAACACAGAAACAAATATTACCTTTGTCTAGAAAGTGATTTATTATGTTGCATTTTTAACAAAAAATGATTTATTATTGCTTATGTATACCTTAAAGTATCACAATGAAATTGTTAATGTTCTGTTTCACTCTCAAGTACATTATTTTTTATTTTTCTGTTGTGCCAATTGAGATACATAGGAGCAAATATTTACTTTGTCTAATAAGTGATTTATTATGTTGTAATTATAGCAAAGTGATTTACTATTGCTTCGGTATACTTTAAAGTATCACAGTGAATTTGCTAATGATCTGTTTTACCCTTAAGTACATCATTTTTTTATTTTTCTGCAGAAGCAAATATTTCCTTTGTCTAAAAGTGATTTATTATGTTGCATTTTTAACAAATAGTGGTTTATTATTGCTTCAGGACACCTTAAAGTATCACAATAAAATTGTTAATATTTTGTTTCAGTAAACCATTTTTTATTTTTTTGTTGTGCCAATTGAGATATGTAGGAGCAAAGTGATTTATTATGTTGTATTTATAGCAAAATGATTTATTATTGCTTCAGTATACCTTAAAGTATCACAGTGAATTTGCTAATGTTCTGTTTTACCCTCAAGTACATCATTTTTTATTTTTCTGTTGTGCCAATTGGGATACGCAGAAGCAAATATTTCTTTTGTCTAATAAGTGATTTATTATGTTGCATTTTTAACAAATAATGGTTTATTATTGCTTCAGTACACCTTAAAGTATCCCAATAAAATTGTTAATATTTTGTTTCACCCTCAAGTACATCATTTTTTATTTTTTTGTTGTGCCAATTGAGATATGTAGGAGCAAATATTTACTTTGTCTAATAAATGATTTATTATGTTGCATTTATAACAAAAAATAATTTATTATTGTTTTAGTATACCCTAAAGTATCACAGTGAAAGTGAAATTGTTAATGTTCTATTTCACTCTCAAGTACATCATATTTTATTTTTCTGTTTTGTCAATTGGGATATGCAGGAGCAAATATTTCCTTTGTCTAATAAGTGATTTATTATGTTGCATTTTTAACAAAAAGTGATTTATTATTGCTTCAATATACCTTAAAGTATCACAAAGAAACTGCTAATGTGTTGTTTCACTCTCAAGTACATCATTTTTTATTGTTCAGTTGCACCAATTGAGATATGCAGGAGCAAATATTTACTTTGTCTAATAAGTTGATTTATTATGTTGCATTTATAACAAAAAATGATTTATTATTGTTTCAGTATACAAAGTATCACAGTGAAATTGTTAATGTTCTATTTCACCCTCAAGTACATCATTTTTTATTTTTCTGTTGCACCAATTGGGATATGCATTAGCAAATATTTCCTTTGTCTAATAAGTGATTTATTATGTTGCATTTTTAACAAAAAGTGATTTATTATTGCTTCAATACACCTTAAAGTATCACAGTGAAATTGCTAATGTTATGTTTCACCCTAAAGTACTTCATTTTTTATTTTGTTGTGCGAATTGGGATACGCAGGAACAAATATTTCCTTTGTTTAATAAATGATTTATTATGTTGCAGTTTTAACAAAAAGTGATTTATTATTGCTTCAATATACTTTAAAGTATCACAATGAAATTGCTAATGTTCTGATTCACCCTCAAGTACATCATTTTTTATTTTTTTGTTGTGCCAATTGGGATATGGAGGAGCAAATATTTCCTTTGTCTAATAAGGGATTTATTATGTTATATTTTTAATAAAAAGTGATTTATTATTGCTTCCGAAGTACCATAGTGAAATAACTAACGTTTTTGTTTCGCCTCAAGTACGTCACACCGTATTCCAAAGTATTGTTCATTTCGTGTAAGTTACCCAGGCATTCACTAATTTGTTCTTTATAAAAGACATCTAGTTGGTTTAAAGAGAGTGAATATTTGTATATAAAGTATAAACTGTGTACCATTGATCTTCCTTGCCAAGCATGTGGGTGGGACTTTAAAGTTGATCCTTATTTTTTGACTGGAATTATTATGTGAATCCTTTTTTTTTCCGCAATTATGTGAATTCTTGGACAATGCTTCCTAGGTGCGTTTTTTTCATCAAAAAAAAAAAATGCTATTTTAAACTGTGAAAATAAAAGGTAGCTTTTCAAACATGGTAAATCAACAAATGATGCTTTAATTTTTATATGTACACGAGTATATTTTAAGAATTATAATAATTTTTATTTGTGGCCTCATTAAAAGCGTAGGATATTTCGTATAAACATTTAATGATGGTAATCACTAATTCTAACTAAAATCAAATCACACAAATTAAAATTAAAATGTTAAATATGAAGTAGCCTTCAATACAATTTACATCTACACAAACGTATTTTGGAAAAAAGTTGAATGCAAAACCAAGAAGGTTGTTTTGTGGAGTTCCCTGCAAAATCATGAGCCTTTTCTTCTCTAGGTAACCATCCTCTTTTGTCTCCTTGATTTGATTTATGTTTTTAATACATCAGTATGATTTTTTCTTGTTAAATCAGTGTGATTTGTTAACATGTAGAACCACACTTACACATAATTTATTGATATTATTACTAAAACATTCATTCGAAGTTGGATTTTCTATATTGAGTTTGATGTGTTGATGAAGTCAAGGGCTCGGAGCCATTGAATCAAGATTGCGCGACTCTAACTTTAAGTTCAGTAAAATCAACTTTAAAAACAAACTAAAAATCAAAACAGTGTGATCTCAAACTCAAAAGACTGACGTAGTGATAAAAAGTATGTCTTGGATACAAGGTCCGTGTTCGAGACCTGCTAGTCTTCCTTGGAGGAGATGAATGTAATTCTTTTTCTAAGTGTTGTTTGAGTTGTCTTTTAAATTTTGACCAGAATATCATTCCCAAACCCTAAATTTGTTATAAAAACAAAAACTGTGATTTTGATTTAATCTCTTTGATTTGTTGGATGTGTGAATTTCACAACTAAAATAAATGTAGGAAATAGTCGAATTTGTTGGATGTGTGAATTCCATCATGCTATCTCTTAATAATGGTTTGATTTCTTCTCCCTCCTCTAACGGATTGTTTAATGACTTTGTTATTGTTTTAGTTGGAACAATTTGTATTTACATTTGGTTTTCATGAAGCACGGATACGGATACCGGACACAACACGGACCATGACACGCTGACACAGCTAATAATTTGAAAAAAAATCACATAATGCAGAGTAATTACAAGTGTAATTACGAGTGTCGGTGTCGTATCATGTCAGACACGACACATGTCCGACACCAGGACACGCCTTATCCTAGGAGTGTCCGTGCTTCATAGGACTTTTCATTACTAGTTTCGTAGCTTGATTATCTACATATTGTTCTTGGCAATTTTAAAGGGCACGTCAAATGCTTAAAACCATGAAGCACAAGATGGAAGCAAGCTCCATGAGTCTCAAAAAGTCAATTATTGTGTGTTTGATAGCTTTCCCTAC
>Ga0099826_10002919_pt1 | contig 11352 bp, 5 predicted proteins | sample Mtrugardesep15_FD_76830 | JGI IMG/M metagenome (GOLD analysis project Ga0099826, IMG submission 76830) | Root nodule microbial communities of legume samples collected from California, USA - M. trunc garden sep15 | ecosystem: Host-associated > Plants > Roots > Nodule | place: USA: California...
AACATGTGGCACCTCACTTAGGGTGCCACGTTAGCGTAGACCGAGTCAAAATTGACATTGAAGGCCAAAACTGCCACATATACAAAACTTAGGGGGCCGTTTTGTAATTTTTTTTCTTAGGAAGCTAAAATCGCAACTTTGTGAAAGTTAAGGGGTTAAAACTGCAATTAAGTTTTTTTTTTTTTAAGGACATATATAGTTAGACTATGTGCATTAGTTAGACTAGTTAAAATACTTTGAAGTTTTAATAAAATCACATTTCATTGTAATTTTGGCAACCTCACCTTAATTCAAACATGCATTAGTCATATATATATATATATGATACCCTATATTAAATTATAAGCAATTAATTCATAATAAGGGTGAATTGATATAGTACAGGGACTTGCCCAATATTGTAAAGCCAATTCTTCCTCAACTTCATTCTAAAATTCTCATTCGAACATATAACAAAATACATCCCATGACTCATAAAGACCATATGAAATGGGTTAAAACTTTACCCAAGAATATATATGCTGGACAATCGATAACAAACAACCAGCATTCCATGTCTTTACCTGAAGTAGTTATCCAAGGCTTAGCAACAAATTTAGATTCAGGACTTTGAAATACTTTAGAAACCTGAGATCAATAACAAAGGATAATCCAAAATTAAACAATTGTGCATTAAAAAATAATATATATGTACTCATATCATGGTTCTAACTTTTGTAACCAAAAAAAATCATGGTTCTAACTTTTACAATTGAAGTTAAAGACTGCAATTAGAACCATTGTTGCATTTAGTCCAAAAAAAAAAAACCCCCATAGTTTTCAATTAATTTCAAAACTTTACATTATATTTTTGATATAAATTGAAAAAAAATAAAAATAATGAATTGCTAAGGCAAAATAAGTGTAATAGACAATAACATCATGCAAGCACATGGTGAGTAAGGATGGTAGTACAATACAAATTAAAGATCATAGTAGAAGCTTAAGATTAAGATTGAGGGTCTCCATTGTGGATGTTGCATTCACAATAGAGATCCTCAATCTTAATGTCTTAAACAAGTCCCACATTGACATATTATTTTTTTTATAATTTTTTAACAATAGTACCTAATAGGTACCCAACCACTCCAATAGATACCTTCTAACAAAATGTCTAAATAGGACCTACCAATAATTCTTTATCATTTACATTTCAACAAAAGCAACAAAAATAACTCAACAATGATTATTTTATTAAAAAATGGTGTGGGATCTACTTAAAAATGAGGGTCTTAAGTGAGACCCTGAGTCTTAAAAGACCCCTAATTTTTTTTCCACAATACCTAATAGATACCAGGTCTTAAATGGTTAAAACCTCACCATTATTTAGGGATGATCTAGAACCATTTTATTGTTGATACAAATATTGATTGTGAAAATGCAATAACATACATAGTATGGTCAGATATGCCTGGCAGTGTTAGGTGGTGGAAAGACTGTGTTTCATGTACGGAGGTCAGACTCAGATATATATAAACCAACAACAAAAACGACATTCATATTATATGGAAAAAATGTCTAGAATACGACAATATTTTAAGAAAACAAGAGATTTTGGATTCTAGAAGATGACACCAGCTTATAAGATTCATGGAAGAGAATCATCCATAGATTATGAAGATGCTGTAAATATGAATCTTTAAGAAAATTGTTAAAATCCTGACTAAAGAACATATTTTATTTACTTTCCGACCCAAAAAAATGCATATATGTTAATTAATTCGATATATATATATATATATTTTTTTATTCAATGTTACGATAATTATTTACTACTGTTAAAAACATATATTATTTCAAATTGGTAACAAAATTAAAACTTGCCCTTCAAAAAAAATTGAAACTTGTAGCAAGTTAGTCTGAGATGAGATCCACCATAGGACTATATTAGATCTCACAAATTTTGAGTCCCCTTTTGGCCATACAATGTCTCCAAGAAAATCTACTCATGAATAATTTAAAATGCTTAAATTTTATATAATTGTATAAACATAGTTTATGGAAGCCACATTACCATAGTCCGATTATGCTAAAAGAAGTAATTTTTTATTTTTTAACAAAATAAATCAAGTAAGATTGTGTGGAAAAGCCAACTTGTAAATATATAAGCAAAATATAATATATAATATAATCTGAAAATAATTAATTAGAAAATGTAGGAAAGGTAATATTGTCATCTTGCATTTGGAATCGACAAAAATAAAACTAATGAAAGATCATATTCCCAGGTAGTACCTCCAGTACTGTATGTTCATTGTAAGAACAGAAGAAAAAGAAACGATACAAGGTATATAATACTCCAACATTTATAACAGTATAACTATACATATATACAATTTAGGGTTTTGAAGTCTATAGATTAGGGTTTGATATGAAATCAAATGTAGATGCAGTTAGAGAAATTTTTGTAAGTACAACAATATTTTATGGTTTAAAATGTGTCTTGATGAGATTGATGATTTTTCACTTGCTGCAGAAAATTCAAGTAGTAAACACTCAACTATACAAAGTATATAATTATTCAAAAAAACTATACAAATATATATATTTTCCACAAACTGGTTTGTTAATTAATTGCATAAAAAAATTGTTCAATTATGTCCTTTCTATTTAGATAATGACAATGTTAATTATTCAAGAAATGATTCCTTTCTTTTCCATCTCAACTTTTGAAAAGAAAAAAAAGAAGCAAAATATGACCCATTGTACTCTTATATTAATAAAATTCATTTTTCTCTTAAAAAAAATTAAGTTAGATCGAGTATCCCCTTAATTATACTCTTCTTAATATATGTTATGCATATAAAAAATAAAAAAGAGAAAAAAACTTACCATATATGCTAATGATAAAGTTTACTGCATAGGTAAATTTGAGGTATCTCCGTTATGTTTAATTGCAACCCTCTTCTTCTTTTTCTTCTTGTAAGGAATTCCTCTAGCCTTAGCTTGAGAATCTCTCACTTCACGAAGATAAATTCTTATGGAACCACTAGCAAAAGGATTAGTTTCAGGTAATCCACCATTTTCTTCATAAGCAGCTCTTAATCTTCCAATAAGTGCATCAAGGCTTCCCCAAGCTTGTTTTAGAGGACAAGTACATGGTCCCGGAGGTTCAGTTTGTCCAAAAAACAAACAACCTTGTAAGTGCACTTTTGTTTTTCCAAATTGATCCAAGTACCTTAGGAATTCAAGAACATGGTTTGAATTACAATTTGAAAGTGCCACTGGTGGTCTTTGATTCCTTAAGTATTGTCCAAAAGTGTTCCAATCTCTTCTCTTTTGTGACTCATATCTACTAAGTGGAATTTGTTGTTGATGCTGCTGTTGTTGATCATCACCTATTGAAGATCTTGATGATCCTTCTACTATGTCTTTTCCTTTGTTGGACATATCTTCTTAAGATTAATTCATTTAGTATTTCTTTATTATGAAAGGGAAGGTTTTTGGTTTGGTGGAGAGTGAGAAGAAGGGAGAGAAGACAATAGAATAGAAGTGGAAGAAATATATTTAAAACTAAAAATGAAAAAATAATTTAGGGTATCACATCAAAGGGCTAATGAGGGGACAATGTATGGGACCAATGAAAGTGCTTTAGCCTTTCTTTTTCTACATTGCCTACATTATTTTCTTGCTTTAATGGTACAATTAGTATTAATCATACTTTATTTTTTCCACATATTTTAATTTTTTTTTATCATTGTGCTTCCATCATCAAAGCAATTATTAATGGGTAATTTAGAGTAATTAGCACTATACGGTTATTGCCCTTGTAACTATTTAATAACAGTCTAGCTTTGTCTATTGTTTAGGGGTTTGTTTGTCACGTATTAGCAAATTTTGTGATTAAAAGGTAAACTTAATGGTTTCCGTGACCTATCCTATAATTTATATTCACATGGTAGATAGTATATGGTGTCACATCTCTTTCATATGGTCACGAATCACAACTTTTCAAATTAGATTACCTTATATGCAATATCACTTACAAATGGAAATTGATTAAGCTACCTGATCATTCAAGACTTTGTAGCAAATGGATTTATCTAGTATTCCAAGCTATTGATTTCAAGTAGAATTTTAGATTCAATAATATAATGCCATTACAAAAATGATTCAATTATATAATAAGGACTATTGGTAAATAAAAAAAGTTTAACTTTCATACAATGTTAATGCAAAATTATTTAATGACAACACATCACAACCAACCATATGTGTGAGTTAACATAAAATTATGATAAAAGTCGCATGCTTATATGATTTGGTTGTTACAATGGATTGACAATTTAAAACTTTTTAAATTAAGTGTGTATATGAATTAAATTTAAAAGTTTTAAGAGTCTGGATCCTGATGGTATTAATTTTGGATTTTGTAAGCCTGGATTTTAAAAACATCGGTAAACATGTACATCAAGGAGTTTTGGTAAGATATGAAATCTCACACTATGCGGTTTATAACAGAGTTTCATCAGAATGTTAATTGACAAAAGGTATAAATAATACTTTCATAGCTCTGATTCCTAGTTGAGTGAGGTGACAACTTCCTTGAGTTGTAAAGTGGGGGAGGTGCCTTGCATGTATACGGGCCTCTCTATTGGTAGTGATCATTGGATTGGTTGGAGATCTGTTTGTTTAAAAAAGGAGTACGGAGGATTGGAGATAAGGCATATGAGGGAGTTTAATACTGCTTTGTTAGGAAAATGGTGTTAGAGGATGTTAGTGGTTTGCGGAGTGTGTGGTGTGTAAAGTGGGTGATGGTGTCGATACATTATTTTGGTATGATCGGTGGTTAGGAGGTGTTCCTTTTTGTGTGAGGTTCAAACGTTTATTTGATCTAGTTCGGTGGCCACTATGTTTTTGTTAGGCTGGGAGGAAGAGGGTGAGGCGTGGCAATGGCGGAGAAGGTTGTGGGCTTGAGAGGAAGAGTTATTAGTGGAGTGCAGGACACTTCTTCATGATGTTTCTTTGCAAACTAATCTTTCAGATCAGTGGCAGTGGCAGCTCGACCATATAGGGGTATTTAGTTCGTGGCGTTACCAATTATTAACTTCTTGGGAGTCTCCTCAGGTGGAACCAGTGGCAGATTTAGTTTTGCATAATCAGGTGCCATTGAAAGTCTCAATTTTTGCGTAGTGATTGCTTTGTGACAGATTGCCAACAAAATTAAATTTGGTGATTCACGATATCTTTTCTTCAGAAAGTCATTTTTGTGTCTCCAGATGTGGCCATGTTGAGTCTGCTCAACACTTTTTTTCACTTGCAACCTTTGGCTCTCTTAGGCAGTTAGTGCGGTCGTGAATTGGTTTCTCGGGTGCGGATACTCAAGGTCGTTTGCATGTTTGAACATCGGCTAATTTATTTTAAACTTTTGAGTGACTTTTTGTAAATTTTAATGGTTTTCTTGATATGCCTTCTATTAAGGAGACTACTTCATCAGTGTTAATATATTTTATTTTTGTTTGTTAAAAAAATGAATTAAATTCATAAAAAAATACTCAAAGAAATGTTTTTATTTTATTTATTTTTCGCCTTGAGGTTTCTTAACAAGAATAAACTTAAATGGTTCTTTAACTAACCCATATACAGTATTGGAAAATAAAAATAAATTTCAATTCAAGTGGAAGAATAGTCGTTATTGCTTGCATAATTGTTCAAAGTATCTTAATCTGAAAAATCCCACGCACACACGCGTGATTCTCATATGGTAGTATTTTTCTATACTTAATTATGTTCTACACAATATCTATAAATTGCATTTTTTTACTAGTTGTGGTTATGTGATTTTTTTATCAAGTTAACTTAACTCTTCTTCAAATTATCCAAATTCTTCACTTTGATTAAAGACAACAAGTTATAATTATAGTTTCATCTAATTGTATATTCTGTTTTGATTCAGATATGAAAATTGTAGCCAGGAATTGGATGAACTAAAGATATATTGATTTGCTTATAAGCTAGAAAAAGTACAATATTATGTTTAGAAAAATAGGAAGGTCACTAAAAAAAAGTGTGTTAACCTTCTGATTTTTAAGGAAAATGTCTTTGTAGTTTAGAGTTCGACCAATTAATAAATAAAATATTTCAAGAGTTTGCTCCAACGAAAAAGGTCACTCACAATTTAATGAAGGGTAATTTGTCTAATATAGACCTCCTAAGATGGTCCATTTTAGTACAAAGGTGAATTTTCTAATGATAAAAAAAATGGAAAGAGATGTAATATTTTATTAAAATTTCTAATGATCCATCTTTAAACCCTTTTTCAGAGGTCTATATTAGAAAATCCTTGAATGAATGGCGTGCTACCCGGTTGGATTTTATTCATAGGCAGTAGCACATCAAGTGCCTCATTTGTTTTGTTTTTTCTTTTATCCTTCTTGTTGTTAGGTAGAGTACCCATTGCACACAATCCTCTCTATTATATATATATATATATGATGTATCCTTTTTTACTGGTAGAAAATGAACCAAGAACCAAAATCTAGAAATACAGGGAATTTGAGTACCCATCTTATATTATATATACTCTTTCTATTTCATGAAGTTTTTGCAATAAACCAATACTAATACCTAATCTTAATCAAGTCAAATAACAATTGATCATCAGTTGAACAATGACACCACTCAAAACAAAATTATCATGCATCTTCCACAAGCTCCACGCAAAAGAGTGTATTGATTAATTAATCAAGTTCATGTATATATTATATTCGATTAAAATATACTATCTTGAAACTGACTTAATCTTTTAATATATTTTATTTTAATGAGAGACACATATATTAGGTTTAATTCTTGGGTAAAAACAAAATTTAATTCTATTGTAAAATAAATTATCCATTGTATTTTTTAAATTATATTTTGTTCTTTTTAAAACTGTATACTTTAAATTTTAATCAGCTAATAATTTTATTTATTTATTTTTTAATAAGCAATTATTCATATTTATAATTGTCAACGTTTCTATTTTATATTGTTTAACTTTTTAAAATTTGAAAATATCCGTACTTGAAATATATGCTAACTTTTTTATTATTTGAAAATTTAACTTCTTTTTTTTTTTGAGAGAAAATATTTTTTGAAAATTTAACCTACATGTTTTGTTTCATTTGAGACGTGCATTTTCATTCCTCATGTAATATGCCCTAGTGATCACATGAAAGAACATCGATGATCCGTACAATGCAAGATTTCAGTTTGCCAACCCTACATCTAAAATATTCTCTCCAAAAATAAAAACTACAGCTAAATATTACTCCACGATCTCAAATTATTTGATTTTGACTCTTGAATGAGAAAGGATCGATGTGGACATGCATAATAAAATTTGAAAACTTACATAGCAGCCCCAAAAGTAATTTTCACCAAATATATAATAAACTAGCCAGTAATCATTAATTAAAAACACAGTGAAAGTGAAGAGTCGTAATGCCCACTAACAAATGGTGGAGACTAATCCAATAACCTATAGTTAACTACACTAATATTATTTCATCTAGCATTACCAAATTGTCCGTTCATGTGTCTTAAGTTTTTTTTTTTCTAGCTCCTTTATTGTGAAATTATATTGGTACATGATTTGTCACACTTCACTGACACTATCACCCAAAATTGCCAATTCACCAATCTAACAAACAAAATTTCATAATACTAAATAATATCCATAATCAAAGAGGTGTGGTGTGGTGCTACATTTTGTTGTTTCCCTCAGGTTTCCGGCATCTTTCCTTCAATTTGGACTTTACATAAAAACGTGTAAACCAACCGTAGCACTTGGGAAATACACTTTTACAACCTGTTTCCATAATTCTAGCAAGAAGTCAAATTGTTCAATGTCTCGTGTAGTACATAGTCCTTTCCTGCGATCAGGAACCTTCATATATAAGTGTAATAATTTTTTAATATATTAAAGAGAAATACAAAGGGTATTAAAATCCAACTATGTACACAAGCATGACAACATTCCCACTAACTACACATTTTTTTAACAACAAAAGAGAATTATACAATCCCATAAAAAATAAAAAAAATAAAAAGAGAGAGAATTATATAAATATAATGAATCTCTCAAAGAAAAAAATATAATGAAAGGAGAAAGAGGGTAGTACCACGAACACTCCAACCCAAAATAAAAGAAAAACTAAAGGACCCAATGAATACAAGCAAAGTTCGTTAAACGATGATTCCCTTGGCTCTATTTGAGAAGGGGTTTGGATCATCTTATTTAAGGTGTTCGTGGATTGGATTGTTTTGGTTTTGGGAGGAAAAATTATTTGATCCAAATATCACTTTAGTTTTGTTATTTAATTGGTTTGGTTTTAAAATCAAATTCAGTCCAATCCGATTTAAAATTTTTTTGTTTGGATTAGATTGGTTTTCAGTTTTCATTGTAGTATATTCCCTCTGGTCACATTTATAAGCAAAAAATAACTTTTTAGGTACATTGAATAATTAATGTATCTGATCTATAAATATGACCAAATACATTAATTATTTAATGTATCTAAAATCTTGTTTTTTGCTTATAAATGTGACCGGAGGGAGTATTTTTTTTTTTTTTTAAGAAAATATATTATTTTTTGACATTTCATAAAAAGGTAAGTTTACAAAAAAAAATGAATAAATGGTAAATAAAAGCAACATAATGCAAATAAAATAATATGTTAAAGAAAATAGTTGCAGAATCGTAAGAGAAAAAAAGTCAACACTATTAAAGATCAAGTCTAAAAAATAGTTACAGAATTGTAAATTAAGGAAATATTTATAAAATTCATATAATAATATATATATACAAGTATAAATATTTTGATTTAGATTGGATCGGTTTATACTATGGAAACCGAAAACCAATCTAATTAAAATTGTAGTTTTTTTCCTTCAGTTTTTGGTTTTGCTTGATTTTTGATTTTTTGGTTTGATTACTGCGGTTTGCATTAGGTTGAATTGAACATGAACACACCCCTAATCTTATTCCCTCTCTTAAATCTCTATCTTATTTTTAAGACGGTGACAATGTTAAAATCCAATAAAAGAGGGTGTTATAAGTAATTAGTAGGTAGTTAATTAGGCTTAAGTTGAGTATGAGTAAATGGTCCATTATGATTAAATAATAAGAGGTTTATTATAGTTAAATACTTGAATGTTCTCTTTACTTGTATATAAAGGGGAATTTTTAAGAGTTCTTGGGTATGACGAAATAAGTTTTTTTTTTTTTTTAGTACCCAAGAGCGCTTAGATGGGATGAAACGGGTCTCTTATAGCTTAACCAAGGTCATGGGTTCGAATCCCGCCTTGGGCATGCAGCAGCGTTAAAACTCTTAGGGAGAGTCTACCGCCCATTTGGGTCTCACAATGCTCGAGGGATTAGTCTCCGCAATTGCGCGCAGAGGATACCCGGTTTACAGCCAAAAAATAAGGTTTTTAGAGACATAGTAGGATTCCTCTCTGAATTGTGTTGAGTTTTGCCCTAAGTTGTTAGAGAAACCTTTTACCACTATTATTGTTACTATAAATAAAGCACCATATTTTTCTTAATTACATTCAGTTTCTTCATCTTGCTTCTATTGTTTAATTATAGGATCTTTTGGTTCCTATCAAATTCTCTTAATCTTACTCTCTTTCTCTCTCCTCATTAAAAAGTAAAAATAAAATCGAGAGAGGGAGATAGAGGAGAATGATCTAATTTGGTTAAGAAGACGTAAATTTGATGTTTCAATTGGTTCCACGTGTTAGGTATGGGTCTCATATGAGTTTGTCTCACTTAGACGATCGTCTGGCGGGGTTTTAGTATGTGTTTCACTTTGGTGGAGTGTTATATCGCTGCTTGGAGTTGATCCAAATTCTACCTCATATTGATTCTCATAGGGTGTGATTATGAAGTGACAAGTAATGGCTCAACTACCTCTTTTGTAATGACCCTTGGGTGGGCTAGTTTCTCTAATGGTCTATTTGGAGCGTGTGAAATAGGAAAGAGAGAAAGACAGGGGAGAGAGATAGGGAAGAAAGATATCACTTCTTATGTTTGGCAGTGAAGAGAAATAGAGAAGAGAGACCAAATTTGTGTGGGGTCCACACAATTTATCTTCTCTCTGTTGGAACAAAATGTGTTTAACATTACCCTTAAAAGTTTTGATGATAACAAGGTATTAAAAAAATTGTCAATTGGATATGCTAATATTTGTTCAAGTATATAGGACCATAGACAAAAATTTTGAGATCATTAATAGGTTCTAGAAGAACAAAAGAGAGCAAAGAAATAAACAATTGTACGAAGTGTACAACCACTACCTCCACTACACAGAGTTTGTCTCTACTACAAGACAAGGATAACAACTCTGCCTACAACAATGTTCCTTCATACATGGAATGCATTTGAAATTGATCCTTCATAGGACAACAACCATATCAGGCAATGAATCATTGGTGATTGATCAAAGCTTCAAACGACTCTTTTTGGATATGCTGGCAATTCAGAACGTTCATCTCACACCTCTATATAAAGGAGTGAAGACTTGAAGAACGCAGAGGACTCAACAACAATTTGAAAGCGCCTAAACTCTGTCAAAATTGTTTAGCATCCAAAAGTTCACTTAGAATTTCTTTTCAAAGCTCATATCTTAGAAATTTTAGAGTCTTAAAGAGTCTGTATCTGATTTGTATTGTGAGCTCCTCTGATTGTATATCAAGTGTTAAGTGTCAAACATTTTTCTTTGTAATTCTGTTTGATTAGAAGTCTCTTGCTTGTGTGCTTGAGCATAGAAGTTTCTTGATTGTGTTCAGGAGCATTGGAAGTCTCTTGCTAATTTAGAAGTGAGCATTTGTAATCAGATATTACATTTTTAGTGAACTCTCCTTGGAAGTGCAAGGGGGGCAGGACTACTTCCGGTTTGTGGAAGGAACCTGTATAATTGCTTTGTGTCTTTCTTCCTTCTCTCTCTATTTTTATCCGCTGCAACCTAGTTCTGAACATCACTTCAGAAGCTGCTCTTGAACTGCTTCTGACCAGTGTCTTTCAGCTTAAGAGAAAACGAAGAAAATCTTAACACAATTCAACCCCCCTTCTCTTGTTTTTCTCACCTTCAATTGGTATCAGAGCCTTGGTTCTGTAGATAACACTTAACAGTGTAACAATCCAAGATCTGAGAAAAACATGTCTCCTGAATCATCTGTTTTTGTTTCTGGTGGTAATCATAATTGTAACGCCCTATTTTATTTATTTAATTATTTGATTGAGTTTAGAGTCTTTTTGAATAATTTATTTGATTTATGGTGATGTGTGTTATTTTTGTGTTATGTGTTGGTGTTTTAGTAGCATAT
>Ga0099826_10002920_pt1 | contig 11347 bp, 3 predicted proteins | sample Mtrugardesep15_FD_76830 | JGI IMG/M metagenome (GOLD analysis project Ga0099826, IMG submission 76830) | Root nodule microbial communities of legume samples collected from California, USA - M. trunc garden sep15 | ecosystem: Host-associated > Plants > Roots > Nodule | place: USA: California...
CCTCAATTCAGTTTATATTTCAAAATCTGTCTGGTTCCTATCAATATATAAGAATTTAATCCAGGTATCAACAATTCATTATATTAATTTTATTTACGTAGCAATCCCACTCATCTAAGCATCACTTAAAGAAAACCTTGCCAATTTTCTTCCTTTAGCCCCAACAAATATGAAATGATATCCCTTCAAACAACCTATAATTGGTATGCCAAAAACTGTATGGGAGTTTAGTTAAGGGCAACAAGGCTACGGAATATGATTTATACAAAACACAACAAAGCAGAAAAAAATTAAATGTGAAACCAGAAAGCTTATATTTTGGAAAAGTAAAATGGTTTTTACCTGGCTGGCCTCGTGCACATCTGTCACTATAGGAATGTCATAAGCTACTTTAACCTTCTCGAGTATCTGAGGAAAAAACAGCAAAAATAAAGAAGGAAATTCATTTAACTAAGACAAAAGAGCTTTATCCAGTGCAAAATTATATGATTTAAACTTAGTTAAACATTACTATTAAGCAACTTACATGTCAAACAAACATACTAGATGTTTGTTGCCATACTGACACTTGTGCTAACTAAATGCCATAGTTTTTCATATACTACAAGATGGCTTGAAACTTTACTAGTGTTGCTATAGTATTTTTTTTTTCCCGCTTTGGCTACAGAAATATCTAGGACCACAAGGGATGTTAATTGACCGATTGAAGTACTGCTGTTTTATATCCTTGCAAATCCTTACAGGGAACCACATTTCTAAGGGTATGTTTGGATTAAGGTCTTCGAGGGGAGGATTTTGTAGAGCTAGGTCTATTTTTGATTATATATTTGAGATTTAAAAAAAAAACGAAAGAATAACATGATAGATGATCATACATTTCAAATTTTCAATCACACTTAATTTATTTTTAGAAGATTTTTATAGCTTACTTATTTTAAATAGAAAAATAAGTTCTCTCATCCCAAGTCCTCCATCCAAATATACCCTAAAGGTCCTGCCAGAAGGTGCACATATGCTACTTCCAGTAACATTTGACTCAAAAACCTCTAGGGATGAGTGGAGCCATACACAATATCAAGGACAATGTTAAGATCCCATATAGGCAGATATATGGCCAATCTACCCCTAATAAGTTACAATGAATTGGATGGTCCTATCCCTTTGAGCTTGCTTTTGGGGTTGTGTCAGTATCATACAATTTTCTATTGCTTATGTTATCAGATAATCTATAACAGCTATAATCCTCGAGATGCAAACAATAAAATTATGTTATGACAATTAAGTGTTAGAAATATGAACCTTCAATCCCTCAACCATCCCTGGGCCACGAAATGATTTTGATGATGTCCGGTTAGCTTTGTCAAAGCTTGATTTGAAAATCAATGGAATTCCAAATCTGAAAGATACATAAATATTCAAGATCATGTCAGCTGTCAATAAAGATAAAACCAAATATAAAATCTACTAGCCATTTTACTTTACAAGTTAATTTGCACTACCATGCAACCTTGTACTTCTATAGCTAAAGATTATAGTTGTTGTCATGTCTATACTTTTGATTTTGAATGACAACAGTGTAGAAAACTTTTACACTGACAATGGATCAAAACTAAGTCTTTTACTTCAAATATAGTGAAGAAAAAAGATTTAATTTTACACAAAATTCCAGAAAGCAGTTGGCTTCAAACCTAAGGGTTTTACACAAGTATCTACTACTACCTAGGATGAGTTGTGAAACATTTACTTGATCTTCATTAAACTAAACTTTAACATATTTCCAAAATTTCACAGCGAAATCAACAAATAGATTTTTCACATCTCCACATAAAGGATTTCCATTTGATCACCTTCATTTCCCTACTATGTAACACCACCAACACTTCTGATTGAAGTCGTGTCTAGTGTCTGACACCGGCAAATTACATACCTACATGTGTCAGTGTTAGTGGCATGTCCCGTGTCCGTGTCGGTGTTTTTTCATCTATGAAAAAAGCATAAGACTTAAAAAGAAAGCAACATACTTAGATGAAATAGTCTTGATGTGCTTAGCCATCTTCATTATATGCTCTTCTGATTCAATCACATTGGGACCAGCTAACAGGAAAAACGGCTCTGCAGCCTAATGGATTCAAACAAACACAACAAAAAATAGCATTTTGATTATAACCCACAAAATTGAACATTCTGTAAACGCATAATCAGAAAGAAATCACGAACCTTGAGCTTGTTATACAGCAATGCAGATGGATCCATTTGGTGAGAAAAGGAATCTGCAGGGGAATGAAAAGCACACAAACACTGATCAGTGATAGTGATGTTGATCTTTGAGAGAGAACCTTGGTTAATGTTGATGGTGAAGATGAAAACGATAGAATGAAGTTGCGAAAGGAAAGAAAAAGAAATAATTGTCGGTGGATGATTCAGTTACTCATCGGTAAAGAAGAAGATGCTATCAAGCGTTTTTCTTTCTTTTTTAATCAACACCAACTGTCATTTTCATAATTCAATATCTAATCATACTAATCTTTCAATATGGAAATTTTAAAATATTTCGTTAATCAAAATAGTCATTTATGTTAAAATGTTTCATTAATATTGTCATATTGTAGTTTTTTGATGTACTTATTTGTTGTCATATAAATCATTATAAATACTTAATTATTGTTATTTTAGTCCCTCTATGAAAATAGTTATTGTAAATATTGAGAGATTATTTAGCGTTAGAGACTATTTGGACTAACAAATTGCATAATTAAAGACTATTTTAAAATTTTGATTGTAACTACCTGTTTAAAAAAAGTTGGCGTAAATTATTTTGAAGTGCAAGTTTATTCAAGTTGGTCAATTTTGTCAAATGCAATAAACTGTGTTTTTAGATAAAAATAAAAAATAAAAAAACACGTAAGCTGTTGAGCCTATCAAATGTGGTGAAGCTAGCTATTGCATTGGATCTTCTTCAAATCTTTTTCCCTCATTTTTTTCACGTGTATTCATTTCAGAGGGAGTATTCAGCTACAGATTAATATTCTAACTAATTTTTGCAAGTTGGTATATAGGACAATCAGTGGTCCTCACATGATAATGAACAACAAAATACAATGCTCAAGATATTTTTACATCTCTTCGTTCGTCTGTTATTGTTTATTTCTGGTATTTATTGTTGATATTTTATAGGGTGAGCATGTGAGTTATTTTTTTGTCTATAAGGTGGAGTTTGGGTTGCTGGAAGTGGAGTTTGAACCATAGGTAAATGATTATGGTGGTAGATTTTGGTGTAGGGTTTTGTCGCGGTGGAGATTTGATATTTAGTTGAATGAAACATTTTCAGCTCCAGAATAATATGATCCCTAATTGTGTTCTCATTCCAACTCCATTCACCATGGCTTATATATTAAGATCACTCACTAAAGTGGTATGAAAATAATGGTAGCGTTGGCAAGTTATTGTTATTGTTATCCACATCATTCACATGAGTTGCAGATACAAAATAAATATTTAATGGCTCATGTTTCATTTATACCATCTTAATTGCAAGAAAACATTCCATATCAATATGAACTAATCTAACACTTATTTGACATTGCCAAAGTAACATCCACTACAAATCTGTAGCCAATAAAAGGGTACATCAACAAATGATCGAACTAGTTTAATGTACAATAAATACCTGGTTAGCCATATGAACAAATGAGTAAACAAACAATTTAAGCCAAAGAATCGCAATGAGTTCAAATTTCTACAAGCCTATTAAACGTTTGAAGAGTGCGGGTGCAAAGTCGAGTATCAGCCAAACTCGGCAGTGGTAAACAATCTTGAGAGTCAAGCAACAACCTTACTTAAATTCATATTGTAGCCCGGCATTTATAGGAATTGCCAGTCATCCTCGTTGGTGCCTGCATCATTAACAAGGTTCATACTAAGCGAATCATCCTCTTCAAATCTAGTGTCGTCACACATAGAATTACTTGTGACTTGCATTGGGAGACTCCTAGACTGAGCTACAGTGAATAATGGTGCACCGTTTGATTCTTCTGCAAGCTTAGTTGCTCGGGAACAAAAATCATCAAAATCATCTGGCAGACAACATTGACAAAGTAATGTCAGTTAATAGAAGGTTTAGATATTAGCCTCCCCACAATTAAACTAGTTATGCCAAAATAACGGCAAACCTTTGTCCCGGCAGTAAAATCCAATAGCCAAAGATGGGTCAATTGAATCTAGGGGCATGTGCCTGCTAATGCTGTTAGGAGTCTATAAAAGTTAGATATACAACAAAAACAACCAAGCCTTATCCCACTAAGGGGGGTCGGCATAAACGATAGATATAAAGACGAATTAACAAATTGCAGTTGACTATAAAAAAATCAATATTAGTAGAAAGCTTACTTGCAGTGATATGATGATGTATTAGGTTCTTGAGTATCCCCAGTAATATTAACAACCTGAAAACCATTTAATATGTACTTAGTGATCTGCGAATCTTCACCTATCAAACAACAATCTGAACAATATTTAAGTTACAACAAACAGCAAAGGAAACCAAATAGGATTTCACTCCTCCCAACCACTACTAGGCCATCATTGAGTCGTCTTTTCTATTCATTTTTCAGTTGTGTTGTTATGCACTCGTTTCTTTTCTTTCCTTTATATATTGCACTCATTTCTTTTTGTTTCCTTTATATATGATGCCAGTTTTGTTTAATTTACAACCGGTGCTCATATTGGTACTTAGTGAAAATCAAAATGTATAGTTTTCTCCTATGCACGGAAATACATCTCAAGCTCTCCTGTAAACCTGTAAGTGCTATCACATTTGCTTCCAGAACTTGCATAACGATAATTCTACAACAATTATATCAAAAAAATGCTGAAAAAGGATTATCCTGCATACCGGCTTAACTTCATGTGGATCAAGGTAGAATGCCTTATCATTCTGAACACCAATAATGTATGTCGAAGCACCTGGTTTTCCACCCAAGATTCCAAGGCTCTGGGGAAATTTAAAAGTTGACTGCAATAAAGGAATGTACCTGATGACAGTTTATAATAGCAAGTTATCAGTGATTGCACTATCATGAAAACTGAACTCTCAAATTATATTTTAAAACTACATATTCAATCAAAATAGACAACTACAAGAATGAAATATTATGTGCATCCATCACAACGGTTATTATCTCTGCTATGTACTGACTCATTAGACAAAGATAGAGAAACCAATCATGTTACATCACGAGGGAGATATACTAACAAGTTTGAACCTATTAATAGATGTGTCTCTGTAAGGCAGATGAGGCATAATTACAACATAGAAGTTTTACCGCCAGGTAAGTTTCTATCTTTGATTCAATGTCCATATTCCATAACAGGTGTAATTGATAGTATAAGAAAAGGGTGGAAGGAAATATAGTAGCTTTGAACATTTTTAGTCACTCTGTAGCAAAATGTAATGCAAATTTCCATGTTTATATTTGCTTATTTGATTCAAGAATTATGATAAAGGAACTTCTCTTTACGGATTACCACTTCTATTGTGTAAAAGAATCCAAATAGGCAGGCAACACATATTAAAACAAGCATAATTGTATAAAAAGGTTCAAATGTGAATCAATTAATTTGCACCACAGAACCTTGAAAATGCCACACACCTTAGATTGACTTTATCAAGTCCAAGAACCAAAGGAACCAATAAAAGTAGAGGTGTCCAAGGAACTAGTCCCCTTGAAAACTCTAAACAGCGTTTGCAGGCATCTTCAATGCAGACAACTGGTGCTCCACCTCGTTCCCCGTCTTCATCTCCAGAAACAACGTAAATAGCCATTGGAAGTGGCTGTTCTCCTTGCTCATTCTTCTCCCTCTGGTTTCGAGCTAAAACTTCCCATGTGCGACACATAGCATATGGCCCCACCCATGACCCAACAGCTAGACCATAACCTTTACCAGCTTGAAGAAGGTTGTGGATAGAAAAAGCAGCCGCCTCGGAATCACCAAATAGTTGCAAGATATCAATATATTCTTTATCCACTGGCTGTAAATTATAGATATACAATAATGAGTGAACCTAATGCCATTATACCTCAACACAAAGGCGCAAACACAAAAATAACAAAAACAAAGGTATAAAAAGAACAATCTAATTGCTGACACGTTGCATATCAATCACCTGACCTTGTCAACAGATTTTCTCCACGATCTACCTAATTTGTGAAAAAGTAATGCCTGAATATGACAAAGCAGTATTAGTAGTGTTAGTTCGAAAGGGAAAAAAATCAGAGATTTTAAGGTAAAATGCGACAAAAAAATTGCTGATAAACAAACATTAAATAGAAAGCATAATACCTGAGCAACAAGCATCTGACTGCTTCGAAGCATACAACCCCAATTAACATCACTCGTATACTTTGAATCTTCAATTGCATCAAAGCCTATAAGGTATGTATATTAAAACTAGTTAGTTTACTATCTATCATCTAAACATCGCATAAAAAGGTAGTATACATTTAACAGACCTTTGCGGTAAGTTATTAATATTTTAGAGAAAAAATCTTGCTCAAATGCTGCAAACACGTTACGAGTATCTACGTCTCCAGTTGATTCATGCTGTGAAATTTTATGGCAGACACCTAGAAGCCATATATCGCCATCAGAGCTCGAAACGTCAGTCCTGCACGACCCTAGTACACGCTCCTGAAATCTCCTCATTGAGCCGCCACTAACGACTTTCCTCACAGCAGCTGCCCACCCACTATTTCGAGAATGAACTGTTTTCTTTTCAGAAGATGATGATTCACTATATGTTTCATCGACTGAAAAACCAGATGTAAAGAAGGTTGACCATAAGGAAGCCTTGGGAAACTTACTATCACTAGACCCTGCCTTTGAAGAGGCGGGCACCTGAGTACTATCAACGATCTCGGTTGAGCTTTTAGAAGAACACTTTGCAGCAACAATCCTATCACATAAATCCTTCAATACCATTATGAAGCCACGTAAAACATAGGATTTGGCTCATAGAAACGAACCAAGTTTGTGTCAATATCTGCAAGTAAAGAGGCAAATAATGAAACGAACATTAAAACATATAAGCTGATTGTTATTCATCGACAATCCAATAGTGTAAAGATAACATCTAAGAACAAAAAACAAGAAACTTTTCTTAAGCTAAGCTAACATATGCTTCAGCTACCCTAAAATGCCATCATAGTCTGTATTTATGAAAAGTCGGGAAACTGCAAACACAGAATAGTTCAACTGGTTAAAGGGATCCAAATGAGACTTTCTATCGCCCCTTTGACGCGAATTCCAACTTGATGATCATCCCTCCCCAGCAAAATCCCCTAAGCCCAAGTCAAGTTAAAGTCCTCACACTTCAAATGTACACATCCCGAAAAAACACAGTTTTCGTGTACTTCCAGAATCATGTGTGGTTTTTACGAAATATGGAGAGCATAAAGTTGCTCCCAAACAATGTCCTACAATTTAATCATGTAGGTTGACTTTTGCCAGCCCCTTTGGCATCCTATATATGCCACTAAACAGAAGCATAATCTCCCATTAAGTGATTAAATTACGCAATAATGTTCAATCATAAACCATATTTTGATCCAATTCATTAAATTTGGCTTTTTCGATCAAACAATAAAATTGGGGAAGCTATAGAAGTTCAAAAAATCAAAACTTTTTTGACACCATGAAAATAAAAACTCGTAATCTTATCAATGAATAACAATCAATAATCAATTATTACAAATATACATAACCATTTTAAACAAAACAAACAAAAAAACACATCATACAAACACAAAATCGATGCACAGAATCAATTACATCATCAAACATGTTGAAATTTCATAAGAGCTTCAAAGGTAACAAATAAACATGACGAAACTATGCATAATCCACGAAGAAAATTGAAAGATAAAAAAACCCAAAATAGGAATCTTTTGAGAGACCCAAAATAGAATTTGTATTGAAGGCGTATAAACCAACGTTGATGGAAAAGGTTAAGCACCTTTACAACGAAAACGACGAAAATTGAGACAAAAAAAAATTAATAAATAAAAAAATGAATTAAGATGGAAAATTGAAGAGAATAAGGGATTGATGGCGTACGTGGATAAGGTTTTGTAGCTGAAAGAGAATGATGAAGAAATTTTGGATCGTGAATTGTTGTTCTTCAGGTATGCGACTTCGTTCGGACTCAATTTCTGATTTTCTTCTCAACTTTTAAGGTATTTGTCGCTAAATCTATGTTAAACTCGTTGAGTAAAAGTGTGAATTTCTTTTATAAAAGATTGTCAAAAAATTTGTACAAAAAATAAAACAAACAAATAGAGAACTACAAAGATAGTATTGGGATGCACGCCACTTCTCGACTAAAATATAGACTAATAAATAATTATTATTTTTTTTGGTAATAGACTAATAAATAATTTTAACTGTAAGATTATATATGATGTAAATTTAGAGGCAAAATTTTAGGATGGAGTTGTTGCAAACCTAATAAGGAATTAGTGGAGGAAAAAGATTAGGTTAAGACTTAACAAAATTAATAAATAAGGATAAAAATATAGGCTTAATTGGTCCCTTAACTTGATTTCAAGTATCGCTTTGGTCCCATAAATAATAAAAGGTCCGTTTAGGTCCCTTAACTTTATTTAAAGTATCGGTTTGGTCCTTTCTGTTGATTTAACTCAAAAAAACGTTAAGTTTTGGTCCCTTAGCTTATTTAATTACTATTATTTTGGTCCTTAATTTATTTAATTAGTATTAGTTTTGTCCCGAAACTTAACGTTTTTTTCAATTAAATTAACAAAAATGACCAAACTGATACTTTAAATAAAGTTAAGGGATCTAAACAAACATTTTATTATTTATGGGACCAAAGCGATACTTGAAATCAAGTTAAGGGACTAATTAAGCATTTAAGCCAAAAATATATATAATTATTTAATATATGTCTAAAAAAAATTGGGAAAATATGTCTTTTTTTTTTGTGGTGGTCGGGACTTTGCATATATTATACCGTCCTTACAGACTGAGTTAAGTTCACAAGGATAAAAAATATGTTTTATTGGTGTCAATTATCATTTTTTTTAATAAAGAAAGTTTAGAGTGAGGGTTTAGTTAATTTTCATTTCGGTGTTTAAAAGCATGGGTTACAGATTTAGCCTTTCAAATTTACAAAACAGATATTAGTGAAAACTCTAATGAATTTATGATATGTTCGATGAAGATCGAAGATGTAGAGTTGTGGTTCACGGTGGCCCCGTGTGGAGGAGGTTGGTTTACTACGATGGAGGAGAAAGGTGTCTGCTGACACTTTAGTACTCTAATGTTCGAGACATTGTTTGAGAGGGGTGGCTGTGTGGTGAAAATTGTCCTTATATAAACGTGGAGGGCTCTAATGGTCCTTGTGATCTAAGGGTGTAGTTAAAGATGCATTGGATGGCAGAGATTAGCTTGGGGTGTGCTCATGTGCGATAGCCCGCACCGGCCTTTGCATCCACCCCCATCGTCTTCTGCCATGTGTATTATTGGGCTTGGGCCTTTGGATGGTTTTATTTGGGCTCTTGTCGGTTCGAAACAATTTATGAAAGTAAAATCTAATTAAGTATGTCATAAACAATGTGCTGACTCAACATTTTTAACGTTGTTAGATTGCAGATCGACTAAATTGATTGACAATCTTTAGTTTTAAAGATTGATTTGATAATTCACAAATTCTAGAGACAAAATTACCTCAAACTACAATTTCGAGGACCAAAATTTCATCTTGCTCGTTTAGTTCATTTAAAGGTGATAAATCTTTATAATAACAAGAGAAATAATAATTGTACAACCATTTTACTACAACTTTTATGATAATTTTCTCTTTCATACTCACTTTGTGTTTATACTTTTTCTCTCTATTACTTTGGTTTTTGTATCAATACCTACTTTTTTTGTAAATTTATTGTTGTCCCAAAAGTTGTCGTTAAAATGGTTGTTCAAATAACACAACTCTAATAACAATTGAGACTTTGAAAGATTGTTAAAATAATTGAGACTTTTGTCCAACAAATTATATATTGAGACTTTGTTAAAATAATCTTAGCGCATGATTGATTTTATCATTACAGTGGTGGTATTGAAGTGGTTGTTTTTAATGGTGTGAGTTTCATATCATCGAAGTGGTTGTTTTTTATGGTATGAGTTTCAGATCAATAAAGTAAAAGAGGGAGGGATATTAAAATAAAAATGGAGTAGCCTAAACCACTTGGGTTTCCCTGATAGTGTTGGTCAAGATCTTGGGTTCGATTATCCATGTAATATATTGTATTTTTGTTATTTCATATTTCTTTTTTGATGTCATTAATTAGTTTGTCTATGATTTCTACCTTGATTTTAATTTTAATAAGTTTCCAGATTTCATCATGAACAAAATCATTTTCTTGTGTGACGATTTATAGACAAAAGAACTAAACACAATTAATTTTCTCTCATGCTAATGAAACTAAACAGGACTTTGAAGTAATATATTTAAATACAAAACCACAAATTACATGCACGAACCATCAAAATATCTTGAAAAAAATACATATATGTTTTATTCTTGTGTATTAAATGGATTTTTGAGTCACGTATTTCAATCACACACAACAACACCAGCTACATTCTTTCAAAGAAAAAAATAACAACAATTACATGCATGAACCACCAATATATTTTTTAAATAATACAATTTTTCTCATTCTTCATATATTAAATAAGTCTCTTTGAGTCATACATGTCATATGCGAATAAATATCATATATGTCAATGTCAGAAATAAAAAGAGATTGTCGATTTTAACTCTTATTACAATTATGTATTTTGTTTCTATTTTCTATCATATAATTCAATTAATTTTTTTAATATAAATAATCACGTAAGGTTTAGTGAAGTCCTATTATTTTAAGGAAAAGTTAAACAATCACATAAGGTTTACTGAAGTTCTATTATTTTAAGGAAAAGTTATAAAGCAAATCCTTTGCCACTTTGAAATTAACGGAATATCAACAAAGTTACATATTTATTTGTTCCCTCATTTATTTTTATCTATTTTTTTATTTTTATTTTTTTTCTTTCTTCACAAATGCGTAAAATAAAAGACACTCTTACAAACATGCAAACACAAAAATTTGATATCCTCTAATTATTTGATATATAATATTGAAAACAATTAGTTTACATCTAAATATCTTTATTTATTAATTTTGTTAAGTCTAACCCTAATTTTTTCCCTCCACTTTTTAGGTTTGTAACAAATCTATCCTAAAATTTTGCCTCTCAAAATGCATCAAATATGTTTTTATTAATAGCAAAA
>Ga0099826_10002921_pt1 | contig 11346 bp, 6 predicted proteins | sample Mtrugardesep15_FD_76830 | JGI IMG/M metagenome (GOLD analysis project Ga0099826, IMG submission 76830) | Root nodule microbial communities of legume samples collected from California, USA - M. trunc garden sep15 | ecosystem: Host-associated > Plants > Roots > Nodule | place: USA: California...
CATATGCATGGCGAACTCTCTTTCTGTGAATCTCTGATCTCACTCATACTCTCTGTTTAGGGCAGACAGACAGGAAACTAGGCAGAAAATTGGGACTACAATCGCATCAAACAACTTTAGCAACTGAAGTAGACCTTCCTGAGACCTAGCTTTACTATACTTGTGTTTAATAAGTGTAGTACCTACAACTTTTTGAACCTCATTTGGCATTTTGGCCATAACTCCACTCTTCCTCCTGTCCTATTACACTAACACAAAGCACATACACAATTATATTTGAGAGTGAGATGGCTTTTCAATTATGTGAAAAATCATTTTAGGTTTAAAATTTGGACATACAACTATTACTATACAATAAAATCTAGATGAAAGGTTATTTAATGATCACATTAGTGCAATAGTACTTAAATAATGTTATATGACTCATGTTTTAACCTTGATCATCTATAATTTGATTTATTTGATGATATGATTTACTCTTTCACATTCATCTCATGGATTTCAATTCCGTGTCATTTATCTTTGGCGCTTTTAAATGAGAAAGAATGATTGATGAAATAATCAATAATATGTGTGGTAGATAAAATTATATTGAATTGTGCCAATTGACCGTAAAATTGGTCGATCCACCAAATACCGAGTTTTCAAAAGAAATAAAAGATTTTCTATACAAAAATAAAATAAAAGATATTGATATATGATGTGTAATCATTGTTATGATTTTCACAAAGAATTAGACATGTTTTAAAAATGTGTTTATAAAAATGGAAACGATCATTACCTTACAAGTTGATTTAGCAACCCATAAATTATAATACAATATCACATAGCTTATCTAAGATTTGATTTGTGTGGCAACATGCTACCAGATCTATCGAGTCACCTTCTAAATGTACAATCTTGAGTGTAAAGGGATGAGTTAAAAATCTTGCATTGCATAAAATGTAATTTGAAAATATGTTTATAAATTAGTGTGATTTTCACCTTACAAGTTGATTTTGTAAGAGTAGTCAGGACAAACAAAAATCTAATAATCCCACTATTTAAAATTCGTTAGATGCTGAGTCAAAAAAAAAATTCGTTAGATGCTACAACTTAAAAAACGTACATATTAAACTTTAACATGAATGAACTCAAACCTTTTTTATGTTCATATCTTGCAAAAGTTTATATACATATCTTAATTTTGACGTATCTCACTATTATAGATATTATCATAGGTCTTGATTTCAAATAGGTCTATGTTTTACCTAATGTTTGAGCAAACTAAACTAACTTATTACTAACATTAAAATTTGCTTAAAAAATTTCTTTTTGTTTATAGTTAGTTTTTGTTTATTGAAAGCTCATGTAACACATTTTATTTGCAATTTTGTCATTAAAAAAACAATTTATTTGCAATTGAATGAAGCATCAATTAAATTCCAGACCAAATTTGTTTGACCATCAAAACATAATTGTTTGACTAGAAATGTGGGGACTTACTTATAGGTTCTAAGTTTTCCCGGTTAATTCTTATATCGTTTATGAAAGAACTACATTTATCTATGTTTTAAAATTTTAGGTGGTTTTATCTATGTTTTAAAATTTTAGGTGGAGATGTATTGTGAAAAGCATTAATTGTTTTCAACGCTCACCCGAACTCTCCAACCCTTATGGAGAGTTTGGGTTGACGTTAAAGCAAGTTTTCTCGCGTTTGACATCTAATTTTACCGTGACTATATGAGGCTCAAATTTCTAGCTTCTCCTCTAAGGCAAGTTTTTTACTTTCCCACTGCTGGAACAAACAAATACTTAAGATATCAGGAATTGAAATTATAGGATAGGATATGATCTATTAAGTTTTTATATTTGGTCTAATTACTCTTTGTAAAACGACTTGTAAAATAACAAATGTCTTTTTTTAAAAGAACTCTTATTAAAAGTCGTATCTTTTTAACGTGTGACTTGAGTTTTTTTCAATTGGATCAAAATAACTCGGTGACTTCTAATACTAAATGGAAATTATAACCAAGGAGATAAAACCCTAAAAAAAGTGCAAAACGTGCACACGTAAATGTACTTTTGACAACAATAATAATGAATGAAAAACGATCTATAAATCCGTACTAACATATATCCATAAAGATGAAGGCATTGCTTTGCTGATACCCATTCTACCTTTACCTGTTATTGTCTGCATGATGCCATTAATTTATTACTATATCTCTTTTTTTCACTTCTAGTTCTATCTACCTAGCTTCTGTACACAAGACAGGGCCTTGATCCTCTGCTATAGAGTCCACCATGCACGTTTATTCATTTATTGCTTTCTTTTCTTTAATTTTCCTTTCTAATCATCTTTCCCTTTTTCTGTTCCCACCGTTCTGTCTGCACCAAAAATGAGACTAAAATCACTAAGTTTTCTTCATGGACCACACACACTATCTCTCTTTCTCTGTAGTTCAACTTCAACTTGTTCTTCTTTTTTCTGTCAAGTCACTGTGTGATGACCTCTTCTTCTGATCATCAGTGTTAAAGTTTTCTGTTCTGTAGGTTTCTTATTGGAGGGATTACCATGCATGATTATTAGGGTTTTAACTTTAAACTATCACATAAATCATTATAGTATATATCTGCTTGGGATTGAGGAATTTTACCTAGACTATATATATAGACTTCTAAATACTATGTATTGTGTAGTGTTTTCACTATTCACTTAAAAGTGATTTGATTTTACTGATATAATTAATCACTTTTCACTAAATAAAATTGACTTGTCACTGTTTTCACAGTTAAAAGCCTTCTTATACGTATTTCTCAACTTTTCTCTAAGTTATCAAGATGATGTCACTCCCATGTGATATGATACTCTTTGAATTGTTTATAAGACTAATCATCTTTAATTAGTTGGAAATTTAGTAACATATATATAAAGCTCTTCAATCCTTGCTTAAGAAGTATTTTGATGGCAGTTTTATGTATATAAATTAAGCTTGAATTAATATATATGATCATATATTAATAGAAGTTAGGAATGAATTAATGTAATGCAGAAGATGAGATGGGTATATGTGTGACCTAGCTAAAGTTGCGCCAACGACAGTCACTAAATGCTACATGCACGTAGTAAATACACAACATGGTGTATATTGAATGCTTTAATTTTGTTGCACATGGTATCACAATGCACACATGAGGGGGGGAGGGAGGTCGTTGCATTCTAGGGATGGCTAGCTAAGCATGCTTATAATATATATCCATGGCACAGAAAATTTTGGATCAGTTAGAGACAGAAAGTTATGCCACTTATTGGTGGTGTAGCATTTATTTCATGACTTGAAAATACTACACATCAGAGAGGTCTTTCTGTGTTGTTATTTCAAAAACCAGATATTTTTGTTGCGTAATTTCCTTAAAGTCATTCAGGAACAAATCATTATCCTCTATAGCTGCTGCAAGTGCAACGAACTTTAGATCCATTAGATGTGATGAATACATATAGCTCTCAAAATAACAAATTAATTAATAGGCCTAACCGATATATCAATGAGGACTCTAACAAATTCCTCCCTTAAATTTAAGATGGTTTGTTCAATAAACAAATCAAAATTGTTTACTTGATTGTAAAAAATCAATTGAGAATTCAAACCGATCAAATTTTACACACAAAAATAATTGATTTGGAGTTACACACAAATATCGAGCAACTTTCTAAATTAATTTCATAAGCAATGCAGTTTAATCAGATCTTGCATATTCCTCTCAATTTTTGAAATATTTTAGTCCTCAAATGCTTTGCCATTACATACCTACTTGATCCCGAGTACTACCCATGCACCAACGTAATCACTTCTTCTTTTGCTAACTCTATAAGGAAATATAATGTCACATATATGCTTGCTTCTACCTTGGGACACATGAACTTTCTTAATAATACATGAAAATGACGCTTTTGCTTCTAACAGTAATTAACTACTTTTCAGTCTTTTTGGTGGTAGTTAACTACTGTTTCACATATACCACTTAAAAAATAAAAACTCTAATGGTAGTTAACCATATTGAGCATGAAAAAAAATGGAGCATAGTGCATCAAGGTGTACAGTAAAATCAATTTTCATGCTCCAAAGTAGTTAACTATGGTTAGAGTTTTTCTTTTTTAAGTTGTATATGTGGAACGGTATTTAACACCGTCAAAAACACCGAATGGTAGTGAAGTTAACTACCATTCGAGGTAAAAAAAAAGTCATTTTCATGTATTTTTAAGAAAATTCAAATGTGTAAAAAGCAATTTTCAAAAAACAAATGTGAGGCATTTGACCAAGTCTTCTTAGTTTTGGGCCAAATTTCAAACCCAACTTCGGTCCAACAACATAATAAGTGAATTTCTTTCCCCCCACTCACATGACTTCTCACGCTCCCTCTAATATTCTCATAATGCCTTCATTCGAATTTTATAATCTGAATGTTAAAAATACGATTTAGATTATATAATTTAAATCCTTTCCATATAAGTAAAATTATAAACCACCCCCATTTAATGATTATGATGTAGTTATTACTAGTACTCTATCCGTCTTAATTATAAGACCATTTGAAATATTTTTCTCTTAAATATAAGTGATTTCTTAAATATTTAAGAATAATGCGAGAATATTTAAAAAAAAACATCTAAATGTTTGATTCTGTGGCAAGTCGAAAAGTTTTCATTGCATTAGATTGGGGCATCATCGCCATCACCTTAATGGTTTCCTATAAAAAAAAAGAGATAATATTTATTAAAAAAAGGTAAGGATAAATATATATATTACCAACCTCTCTTAAAATATAAAAAAAAACAACATAAATATATTTATGTCAATCACGATGTTTGTATTTATTTTTTCTTTTAATTAATATTGTGGGCATTGGTTTACAAATATGAGGTTTGAGCTTTAAATTTTCTACTTCTTCACAATTATAGTGAGTTTAGCCACTAAATTAATTGAAAAAAAAAATAATTTCTGAAATGTTCATATATACATTGTATGCATTAATTTGCACCACACAAATTATATAATTAGATACACTGTGTTTTTAATATTTTTGAAAAATAATAAGAGAGGGATAAAAAAAAACAATTAGAAATGAGTTAATTCACTTTTACCAATAATCAATTCTATCAAAAATATCAATTTTTACAACCGCACAACCAAACACAAGTAAAGTAGTTGCATGCAATCGGTTAAAAAACCAAAACATCAGAAATGAGTTAATTTGTTTGCATTTAGGTTTACCATTGTCCATTGCCAACAACATTCCCCAAAACAAATAAAATTTGCCAACTAAAAACCCCCCACAACACAACACACACATTGCTGTTTCATTCGATTATTAGCTTGTCGACGTTATTCCAAATCTGGATTTCATAGTATGTTTCTCTGATTATTAATACATTCAAATCACAGAAACCCTTTTGAATCTCAAACATACCCAACTCATCAAAATCATTTTTTTTCATCCCTGATTGATTCTCTCTCTGTAGAGAAAAAGGGGGTGTGTTTAGCAAATGGGGGCTTATAGAGCTGATGATGATTATGATTATCTGTTTAAGGTTGTGTTGATTGGTGATTCTGGTGTTGGAAAATCCAACCTTTTATCGAGATTCACCAAAAATGAATTTAGCCTTGAATCTAAATCCACCATTGGGGTTGAATTTGCAACCAGAAGTATTAGGGTTGATGATAAGGTTGTTAAGGCTCAGATTTGGGATACTGCTGGCCAAGAAAGGTTAACATTCCTTTCCTTGTTCTAGATTTTGGTTATTGCATTTTGATTAAGTTATTTAGCCATGGCCCAATTTGTTTCTTTTTAGGTTTTTTCTTCTTGTTTTGATAAATGTATGAATGAATGTCTATGATTTGATTGTGATGGGTATGAGGCTTTATGCTGATAGCTTAGAAAATGAAGGACAAGCTTTTATGCATTATTGTTTGACACTCCTTGTGTTTGGTAAAAGGAAAATGTTAGGCTAATTAGTGTTTTGATCATTGTTGTTTTTGTGACAGAAATTGGGATTGTGTTTTATGTGGCCTTTTGTGTTGCAATATTATCAGTGGACCTCAATGCACTTATTCTTTCAATTGGATTAATAGATCCTACCTTTTATGCATTTATGTCTTGTTTGAATATGGCATTCACATAAATAGATTGTTCTTTTGTCATGTTCTATTTGCATATTATAAAATGATGTTGAAGTTGCAATCTTATAAAGTTATCACTTGGCTAGTCGTGCTTGCAAAGGTACTATTAGAATATGTCTCATCATATGCGGGACTCATAACACATACCCTCGCGCCCGATAGTGGAAACCTTATAGTAGGTGGTCCAGCAAATTTTGGATAGACTTTGATATCGTTTTAGAATTTGGGTTGAGCCTTACTTAACTCTACAAAACCACACTGTTAATGTGAGAGCTGTCCCCAATTATAAACACGTTATCAAACCATATCTCATCCAACGTGGGACTCTCAACATCACAATTATTTTGGTTCTAAGGACTGTTTTTTACCATTTGAGTTGTACATACGGGGCATATGGTATCATGGGGAGTGTGTTCGAACCCAAAATTCCCCACTTCTTAGCACTTAGTGTGTGTGAGTCAGGGGCGGAACCAGGACTAAACTTTTGGTGTGGCTAAAATAATAATGTCATAAAATTTGCCCAATAAAATAAAAAACTATGTACTATTTCACCCAAAATAACAATTTTAGTAGTTTTATTTGTGCTAGTTTTGTTATTCCAAGTCCATTTACAACAATTGGAACAAAATTAGTCACCGGCTTCTTCTAACATTTCATTTTTATAGAAATCCTTCATATGTAAATAGTTTTTAGAAAATTGTTGGTGTGACTATATAGCCACACCAAAACATATAATGCACCCGCCTCTGGTGAGTTTGCCGCTTGGCTCTTTAGAACAAAAAAAAAAAAAATTAGTATTTGGGTTGGGCTTAACTTAACCTTTCAAAATTGCCTTGTGGACTGCGTTCACTTATAAACACATTGTCATGCCAGATCTCATTCAATGTGAGACTCCTACCAATTACCAATGTATTTAGTTTTTAATATGTAAAATTAACATGCTCTAAGCTAAGTAACTTCAAATCCTTTTGTTTGTATGATAAACACATTGTCATGCCATATCTCATCCAATGTGAGACTTTACAATTACCAATGTATTTAGTTTTTAATATGTAAAATTAACATGCTCTAAGCTAAGTAACTTCAAATTATTTTGTTTGTGTAACCAAAAAAAATAAATTATTTTGTTTATATGATATACTGTTATCTGTCCCGAACTGGAATTTGACTTTTTAGCTGTCACTAAAATGACTTGCATAGTCGTAATAACTAGTAATTTGAATTCTCTGTGTTGCTAAAATATAATGATTTCCCCCCTCATTTGAAGGTTGATGTATGATAGGATATAATATGTATGCATAGCCCAAATGTTCAAGGCCCACTTAGAGGGAGAGTTAGTTACAATAGAAAAATAAAGTGGAGAGGTTATATAAAGGGATGGGAAGAGAGAGATAGGTATCTTGGATCATTTTGTTCAGTTAGAACCTTAGGGTTTGGGCAGAGAGAGAAATGTCTCTTCTTTGAGGAGCTTTTGCTCTGAGTTACAGGGGTTATCTTCTGTAATACATCAATTTTCAATTCAATAATACAATTATTTCTTTTCTTTTAATTCGAGTTTCTATCAATGTATAAAGATCTTCATATAGTTATCACGTTGTAACAGCATGATGGAAATTTAGGTGTCCTCTATAATTGTTCGATCATATAATAAGTCACTACATACTAAGAAATGGAAAAAGGTTAAATTATGTTGGAGCTAGTATTGATCTGATTACTATAACAAAACTTCCCTTGCTAGGTGGGTGTTATTATGATTGATTACTTACCCCTAATGTCTTAACTTTGTTGTCTGATGGTAGCTTAAAAGGAAATTATTATGGTAATGTTGGTAAAAACTTGTTAGCTGAAGAGTCTTAGACTTGAGGGAATGTGCTAAAGTGGTGTCTGTCATCTCAATTTGCTATCATTAAAAAACTGGTTCGGTGGAATCTATAAGCAACTTATATTTCCTTTATTTTGTTACAGTATGTGGCTACATTCCTTTAAGTGCTAAAGTGGATTTTTGTAAACCAAACATCTTTAATCCTCCTTTTTCTGCAAATTATATTAATCATTCCATGCATAATTTAGTTTCTTAATAAGGCCCATAGTTGAATGTCACTAATACCAAAATCCTCCTGCAATGGAACTCAGTAGTCTTGTTGAGTAGTAATCCCAACAAAAATCTTCAAATCAAAGTAACATCACCGAGTTTTGTCGTCCGGATGAATAATTATTTTCAATTCTGTATTTTATTGACATGACATGTAAGATATCTTAGCCTATTTTTCCTTTTTTAAAGGTACCGAGCAATTACAAGTGCATATTATAGAGGAGCTGTTGGTGCTTTGCTAGTGTATGATGTTACACGCCATGTTACATTTGAAAACGTTGAGAGATGGTTGAAGGAGCTGAGAGACCACACAGATGCCAACATTGTGGTGATGCTTGTTGGGAACAAAGCAGACTTGCGTCATTTGCGAGCGGTTTCAACTGAAGATTCGACAACTTTTGCAGAAAGAGAGAACACATTTTTCATGGAAACCTCTGCCCTCGAGTCCATGAACGTTGAAAATGCCTTCACTGAAGTGCTGACACAGATCTACCGTGTTGTGAGCAAGAAAGCCCTTGAGATTGGTGATGATCCAACGGCACTACCGAAAGGACAGACAATCGATGTTGGATCTCGGGATGATGTATCGGCTGTGAAGAAATCTGGATGTTGCTCTGCTTGAGCTTACAGTAAAAGTTTCTGTATTTTTACTGTAAACCTATGCCATGTCTATATTCTTATAGAGATCATTCTTACTGCATGAAATTGATTGTCTAGACTCTAAAGAGCATCACTCCTAACTTTCGGCATTGGTTTGTAGCAAAATCTGTTCAATATTAGTTAGATGTTTAGGAAACATGCACTTTCATTTTGATTGCTTCATATTTCTTTTGAAGGTATTCATTTATCTAATTTCTGGCTTATTGATAATTTACAATGACTCGGTTTGGATTAGTTTGCACCTTCTTGTATATCAGCATTTTTTTTCCTGAGATAAGTATGTGGTTTGGAGAAACAATGGAGTTTCAGGTACAAAAGTCCATTTCAACATATTATTGAAATTAAAAGACTCATCCTTAATTTAAGAGCGTTTTAACTTTTCTAAATAGCTAAAACTTTCTTTGAATTTTACAAATGTCAATCAATTTCGTACCTTTGTCAAGTCTCACATAATGGTGATGATGTGTGACGTTAAGCGCTGACGGGTGACGTTAAATTCTGATGTGGCTTGCCAACTCAATTATTCATTAAAAATCAAGATGATCCCTAGATTTTGTCACACCTTATCAAATGCAAAAGTGTTGCACCACCAAAAAAAAAAAATGCAAAAGTGTTGAAAATCGCTTCAAATTCTCTCATTTTTCTACATCCACAAGCATATTCTTTCATTATAAACGTAATTTTGCATACGAAAAATTATCCTTGGGCTACCGAATCACTAAACGAATAACCTTCATGCAAAAGTGTAATTATAATCATAAACATAATTTTTTTCTTTTCTGCAAAGAACAAGTTCTTGATACAAGACATTGAGTTGTTGATAGCTTATAACTGATGATTTATAGCTGATAACTTGATAACTATAACGGGTAAGCTAGTTGAGCAGTTCAACTAACTGATAAATATAAAATAAAATAAAATAAAAGGACATTATTAATTAATGATACGAAGTATTTCAATTAATATTTAAGTATTTAAAATTTAGTAATTTATATCTAATATTAATATATATTTTATATATTATTTAATCAAAACCACCAATATTATATACTCTTTTGAAGTCTTACACATAAAATTGATTTCTTAAACCCTATAAAAAAAATGAATTTCTTAATACGAGGATTAAAGGAAAGGGAACAATTTTCATCCAAAAATAAAAAATATACAGACCAATATTATATATTCTTGAATAACAACTAAGGAAATTAGTATCCTTATAGATGTAATAATTCTAGTGATGGGTGAATAAGTGTAAAAAAAAAAAATCTCTTTGTCTAAAATCTTTGACTATAAGGCAAACTTTGTATTTATCAACTGATCCATCGTGTTTTAGTTTCTTTTTAAAATCCAATATTATATACTCTATTGAAGTCTTACACATAAAATTGATTTCTTAAACCCTATAAAAAAAATGAATTTCTTAATACGAGGATTAAAGGAAAGGGAACAATTTTCATCCAAAAATAAAAAAATATACAGACCAATATTATATATTCTTAAAGTCTTACACAAAAAATTAATTTCTTTAAACTCTTAAGAAATTTTTTTGAAACTCGTATTGACAGGATCAAACGAGTTTAATTTCTTTAAACTCTAAGAAAAAAATCTTAAATTCATTTTTACTCTTTATAGCTTCAAATATAATAGATATGTCTTAAACTCATGATATGAATATATTGGTCAACGGTGAACTTTCCTTTTCTTTTTTTTCTTTTTCTTTTTCTTTTTCTTTTTTGACAATTCTACTTTCCTTTTTATAGATACTTATTTTTTTTTTTCGGCTAATGATCCAACAATCTTGACAATTCTCAAACTCCAACATTGTCGCTCTATCAGTATCACCCTCCACCAATCACCCTCAACGTAAAAATAGCAACAACAACCCTCGCATTATTTTTTGTCCAAAAAAACCTCGTATTATTTAACTGTAACATTAATCTCTAATGCCGAAGATACGTACGCTTCAAATTTATACCAACCCTCATGTCTTTATTTTTGCCGAAGATCCATACGCTTGAAATTTACACCAACTCTCGTGTTTTTTGTTTTTGTTATAATTTCTGAAATATTCATATATACTATTTACCTATAAGATAGACGATCTAGGATGAACAATAAACTCAATTAACTCAATTTTGAAACCAAATTTGATAATTAATTCGTTTAATTTGATTCATAAACAAATAAATTGGAATTAAACTGCAAATTAAGTTCATTACTCAAATGAATTGAATTTGAATAATATGTTATTTGATTTATGAGTATTTTAAAAGTGAAAGAGTATTTTGAAGACTCTCAATTTTTTTTTTAAAAGAAAGTAGGACTCTCAATTCTATTTGTGAAATTTTATTGATTTTTGTCTCATTTAGATACACTAGTTTTGATGTTGTTTTTAATTTTTGTTTTAAAGTGTTAGTTAATTTTCTATATTTA
>Ga0099826_10002922_pt1 | contig 11345 bp, 9 predicted proteins | sample Mtrugardesep15_FD_76830 | JGI IMG/M metagenome (GOLD analysis project Ga0099826, IMG submission 76830) | Root nodule microbial communities of legume samples collected from California, USA - M. trunc garden sep15 | ecosystem: Host-associated > Plants > Roots > Nodule | place: USA: California...
GCACGATGAGGTCGACCGGCTCATGCAGGCCGGCAAGCTCGACGAGGCCATGTCCCGTGCGGACGCCTTCCTGAAGGACAAGCCGAAGGACCCGCAGATGCGGTTCCTGAAGGGCGTGATCCAGCTCGACACCGGCAAGCGCACCGAGGCCATTGCAGCGTTCACGCAGCTCACGCAAGATTCGCCCGAATTGCCCGAGCCCTACAACAACCTTGCGGTGATCTACGCAAGCCAGAACCAGTTCGACAAGGCACGCAATGCGCTCGAAAGCGCGATTCGCACCAATCCGAGCTATGCCACCGCGCAAGAAAATCTCGGCGACGTGTATGCGCGCCTGGCGAGCCAGGCCTACAGCAAGGCGTTGCAGCTGGACCAGAACAATACGGCTGTGCAACCAAAGCTGGCGGTGATCCGCAGCTTGTTCACCCCGGCACCGGCCAGCGCAAGGTCTGCTGCGATGGCAGTGGCAGCTGCGCCGGACGCGACTCGCTCTGCGCCTGCTGTAAAGCCGAACACGCCTGCTGCCGCCGCTGCCGCAGCGCCTGTGGCGAAAGCACCGGCGGCGGCACCTGCGCCCACACCCGCCCCGGCCGTCAAAACTGCAGCAGCACCGGCACCGGTAGCCGCGCCGACGCCAGTGCCGCCGGCTCCGCCGCCCGCGGTCGTGGCAAAGGCGCCAGAGGCCTTGCCGGCCGCCCCCTCCACGTCCGCACCGTCCGCTGCGGCGGCGCCCGGCGCGAGCGCCGAGGTCGAGTCTGCGGTGCGCGGATGGGCCGCCGCTTGGGCGGCCCAGGACATGGACCGCTATCTCGCAGCCTACGGCTCCGAGTTCAATCCCGGAGGCGGACAAAGCCGCAAGAGCTGGGAAGAAGAGCGGCGCGCGCGCATCGTCGGAAAGTCGAGCATCAGCGTGAACATCGAGAACCTCTTGGTCAATGTCAACGGACAGACCGCAACGGCCAAGTTCCGCCAGATCTACCGGGCCGACAACCTCAACATCTCCAGCCGCAAGACGCTGGAGCTCCAGCGCTCGGGCAACCAGTGGCACATTCGCAAGGAAAGCGTCGGGGGGTAGTGGCAGACATCCTCCGGCTCGGCCGGCTTCAGAAAACCCCTTCGTTCCGCCACGGTGGGAGCATGCTCGCGGCGCTCGTCGCGGCTTCGGCCCTGCTGCTGCCGGGGACCGGCATGGCCAACGCCTCCGCCAGCAGCAAACCGGCGGCGGCCGGCAAGCCCAAGGCCCACGGCAGCCGTCCGGCGCACCCCACCTCGCGGGAAGCGAAACCGCGTGCCAGGAAAACGGCCGCCGCACCTCTTGCAGGCACAGCAGCCGGACCGGGGCCGCGCAAGGCGGCCGTTTCTCCTGCGGCGCTTCAGGAAGCCAACGGGGCCGAAGCACGGCTCATCGCCGTTTATGAACTGTTCGGCCGCGGCCGGGCACAGCCGGCGCTGGCCAAGGCACGCGAGCTGGTGCGCGACTATCCCAACTTTCAGTTGGCCCAACTTGTCTACGCCGACCTGCTCGCCGCACAGGTGCCGCCGGCCCACGCGTTCTCCGATGCCTCGGGCATCGGCCGGCTGCGCGGCGACCCCGCCATGGCCGAGCTGCGGGAAGAATCGCAGCGGCGCCTTCAAGCCTTGCGTGACAGGCCACCGGCCGGCACCGTGCCTTCGCAGTTCCTGGCGCTGTCCACGCGCAGCCGCTATGCCATTGCGGTCGACGCCTCGCGTTCGAGGCTCTACCTGCTGGAGAACTCCGACAAGGGGCTGCAGCTGGTGGCCGACTACTACGTGTCCGTCGGGAAATCGGGCATCGGCAAGGCTACCGAAGGCGACGCCCGCACGCCGCTCGGCGTTTACTACATCACCAGCAGCCTCGACCCGAAATCGCTGCGCGACTTCTATGGCGCCGGCGCGCTTCCGATCAACTACCCCAATCCGTACGACGTGCGGCGCGGAAAGACCGGCAGCGGCATCTGGCTGCACGGCACGCCGCCCCAGCAGTTTGCACGCGCGCCGCTGGCAAGCGATGGCTGCGTCGTCATGGCCAATCCCGACCTGAAGCAGCTCTTGCGCAAGGTGCAGATCGGCGCCACACCGGTGGTGACGGCGCGCAGCCTGCAATGGATTTCGCAGCCGCAAGCCCAGAAGGAAGCCCAGTCCTTCACCAGTGCCATCACCGCATGGAAAGAAGCAAGGGCGCTCGGGAACGAAGCAGAATTGAAGAAATTCTATTTGCCTGAATTCCAGCGCAACAACAATAAAAAATCCATCGAGGGTTTTGCAGTTCTCCACGACGAAGTGGAATACGCCCAAGGCAGGCGTGCGCAGTTCAAGGACATGTCCTATCTGCATTGGCGCGACGGCGACGACACCATGGTCGCCACCTTCGGCGAAGTATTCGAAGGCGAAAAGAGCGGGCGCACCCGGCGCCAGTACTGGCTGCGCCAAGGCAGCGGGTGGAAGCTCTTTCACGAAGAAATCCTGGGCTGAGATCCGGCATGCGACCCTGCCGCCAAGGGGGTCAATCTTCGAAATCCGTGATTTTTTCCTCACTTACAGCCCCTGTCTTGGCTGTTACGTTTGGTTCTACAGAGCCCTTGGGACGTAACAACCGACGCGCCTGTCCCCTATAACGCCGACCTTTCGCGCGTCCGGTTCACGCCGTGAAGGTCCCCCGTTCATGGGATGGGTACCCCGTCGTGGGGGGAGAAGAATCGTCTCCGGAACGTTAACTGCCCTCTGGTAAACAACTTTGCGCAAGCTCCCTGCCCTGGTCGGCCGCCACTGCTAGGCCTTTTGGCCTAGCACAAGAAGCTACCCATGCCATGGGTTTTCCTTGTTGATACACGGAGTTACGCTGTATAACATTCACCTCGCCTCACCTTTGTTAACTACCTTTAAAGGGCAAAAACATGATTCGCTCGATTACTCGTTTTCTGCGCGACGAAGAAGGCGCTACTGCAATTGAATACGGCATCATCGCCGGATTGATTTCGGTTGTAATGATTACGGCCATTACCGGCCAAGACGGGATCGGCGCAAATCTGTCCACTATTTGGACCAATCTTAAAAACGCTATTGCAGCTGCTTAAAGGCCGCACAAGCAATGACATCAGCCTATTTGATATGGCTGCTCTTCATTGCCGTGTACGACTTCAGACAGCGCCGCGTACCCAATTGGCTTGTGCTCGCAGGCGCCTTGCTGGCCCTCGTTGCACTCGCCCACGGGGCGGCGCCCATCGAGCAGGAATGGACTGCCGCGCTCCTCGGTGCAGGACTGGGCTTCGGCGTTCTGCTGCTCTTTTACGCTTCCGGGGTCATGGGAGCCGGCGACGTGAAATTCGCGGGTGCGCTTGGACTGTGGATAGGCAGTTCGGCACTGCTTCCCGTGTGGCTCCTCGCCAGCCTCCTCGCCAGCCTTCATGCCGTGCTTTGGCTGGTTCTTGGGCGCTGGCCCCTCTTCCCCCGGCTTTCGCTCGCGCTTTTCGGACCACCGGCAGGTGGGAATCCACCGCCGAAACGGGTTCGTTTCATTCCCTATGCGGCCTATCTGGCGCTGGCCGCCGCGGTGTGGATGGTTTGGGGCCGACAGAGCGGCTAGTCGCCCTGCCGCCACGGGCTGTTCATCGATAGCTCTCGAATTGCTCCTCCCTCGACACCCCGCCCCATGATCAACCTCACCAAAATAATCGCCGCAGTCCTCGTGCTCCTGGCACTTGCGCTCGGCGGCTACGCCTGGATGCTCAGCCGCCAGCCTCCGCCGCCCATTGCCGTTGCGGCCTCCGCCGCCATGCCCGCCAAGGCTGCCCAGGCGCGGACCTTCCCCGTGGTCGTGGCGGCCAAGCCGCTGCCTGCGGGCCAGCCGATCCCGGCCGACGCGCTTCGGATCGAACGCCTGACCATCAACCCCGCGGACGCCTTCCAGGACACGGCACCCCTTGCGGGACGCGTGCCCGTGATCGACCTGGGCGAAGGCACGCCGCTGACCGAAGGCCAGCTTGTTTCCGGTCTCGCGCTTCGCATCGCCGAAGGCGAACGCGCGGTCGCCGTCAAGGCCGACGAGACCATGGGGGTGGGCCACAAGGTCCGGCCCGGCGACTTTGTCGATGTCTTCGTGATGCTCAAGTCCGACGGCAAGGACATTGACCGCAGCCAGGCGCGCCTGCTGCTATCGCGCAAGCGCGTGCTGGCCTACGGCAACGCCTCCGTCGATGGCCTGCCTCCCAAGATGGACAAGAACGGCACGGCGCAACAGGCGCAGCGCGCCGAACCCGCCCGCACCGCCGTGCTCGCGGTGCCGGTGAATGAGATCAACCGGCTGACGCTGGCGGAGAACAGCGGCCACTTGCTGCTGGCGCTTCGCAACCCCACCGACATGTCGGAACCCGATCCGAAGCTCTTCGCCGAGTTGCCGACCGCCCTGCAACCTCCGCCACCCAAAGCCGGCGAACCGCGCCGCACGCCGCTCGAAGCACTGGACCGCGCACAGGCCGGCGTCACCACGGCAGATTTCGTCACCGGCGGCAAGCCGGGCGCCGTTGCGCCACGCACGCCGCCCATCGCCGCGACGGCGCAGGCTGCGGCGGCTCGCACCAGTGGACCGCGCGGCGGGCTCCAGGTCGAGGTCATTCGTGGCGACCGCAGCGAAACGATCAACTACTGAACCGCAGAGTGGCACGTCCATGCACGCCACACAGGAAACCAACACCATGACGATCGCCCCCCGCGCGAAGAGCACCGGCCCGGCACATCCCACGCGCCGGGCCATCGCGCTGCTGTGCCTTCTGGCATCGGGCGCCTGTCCCGCGGTGTCCGCGGCGGCCGATGCGGAGACCGCTTCTGTGCGCCCCGCGCTTCAATTGCGAATCGACGCAGGCACGCAAAAGGAACTGCTCATCGGCAAGGGCATCGAGCGCATGGCCATCGCCGACGAGGCGGTGGCCGGCGTGGCACTCACGCGCCAGTCGGCCAACTTGCCGGCGGCGCGCCTCATCGTCACCGGCAAGGCCGCAGGCCGCACCACCCTCATGGTCTGGGAAAGAGGCCAATCGAGCGCAACGGTCTATGCGATCGAAGTCCGCCGCCGGGCCTCCACGCTTGCCGGTTCGCTGAGCAGCATGGAGGCACACCAGGAAGCGCGCGATGCGGCCATGTCCTCGGGCGGTGAGAAATCGACACTGATCGACCGCTCCGTCGTCAATGTGCGAAGCAGCACGGTTCAGGTCGAGGTGAAGATCGTCGAGTTCAACCGCAGCGTGCTGAAACAGGCCGGCCTCAACATCTTCAGCACGCGCGCCAACTCCCACGGTTTCAGCTTCGGGGTCTTTTCGCCGTCTTCGCTCGGTTCCGCATCGTTCGCCTCCAATGGTTCGATCGGCGGTGAACACAATAATCCGCTCGCCCAGGCTTTCAGCCTCCTGTTCAACTTCGGCAAGGGGGGCATCGGCCTGAATGTCGGCTTCCTCGAAGGCAACGGCATGGCCCGCGTGCTGGCCGAACCGACATTGGTGGCGCTGTCGGGCCAGAGCGCGAGCTTCCTGGCGGGCGGCGAACTGCCCGTTCCCGCGCCGCAGGGGCTGGGCACCACGAGCATCGAATACAAGCCCTTCGGCATCGGCCTCACGCTCACACCCACCGTGCTGTCGAACGACCGCATCGTGCTCAAGGTGGCACCCGAGGCCAGCGACCTGGACTACACCAACTCGCTGAGCATCGGAGGCGTCGCGGTGCCCGCCATCAGCACGCGGCGTGCGGACACCACCGTGGAACTCGGCGACGGCGAGAGCTTCATCATCGGCGGGCTGGTGAGCCGCACCACGACATCGAACGCCGACAAGGTTCCGCTGCTCGGCGACATCCCGGTGCTCGGAACGTTCTTCAAGCAGAACAAATACCAGATGAGCGAGAAGGAACTCGTGATCCTCGTCACGCCGCACCTGGTGAAACCGATCGCGCGCGGCACCGATCTCGGCCCCTACCTGCCGGGCGGCGCCGAGCAGCGCGACGGACCCGTGTGGCGCGCGCACCTGCTGGGTCCGGCCTCGGGCACGGCCGTGCCGGGCTTCTCGCGTTGATGCACACAGATGACGAACCGCCGGTGACCGACACCATGAATGCTCCCCGCGACAATCTTCCCGAGCCCGGTGCGCAGACCTATCTCTTCGCATCGCCGAACAGCAGCCACATCACCTGGCTGACCGATGCGCTCAGCCAGTCGGGCACCCTGGTGATCCTTCCAGGCCAGACCGAGTCGATCGACGAACGCATTGCGATGCTCGATCCGGCCGCGGTCTTTCTCGATTTCTCAGGCGACCACGCCGCAGCGGCAAGCGAGCTTCACCAGCGCCTCAAGCGCGAATGGCCGACGCTGCCGGTGCTGGCCACGGGAGTGTCGGTCGAGCCTGCCTCCATGCTTGCCGCGCTACGGACCGGGGTCGACGATTTCATCGATATGAACGCGCCACCGGGCGACGCGGTCAACACGCTTGGCAAGTTGCTCGAGCGGCACAGCGGCATGCACAAGCGCACCCGTGGATGCACGCTATCGCTGCTCGGCGCGCGCACCGGTATCGGCGTGACCACGCTCGCAACCAGCCTGTCGCTGGTGCTCAACGACCAGCTGTCACAGACAGCCGCGCTTGCCCATGGCCGCAACACCCGCCGCGGTGTCGCGCTGCTCGACCTGGGGCTGCCGGCGCGCGACGGCCTTCTGTATCTCGACACGCAAAGCGGCTTCAGCTTTGTCGACGGTGTGCGCAACCTGCGCCGCCTCGACCAGACGTTGCTGCACACCGCCTTGGCCCATCATGCAAGCGGGGTGGCCGTGCTCCCGCTTCCGACAAGCCTTGCGCAGGTCCGCGAGATCTCGCACGCGGATTCGGTCGCGCTGATCAAGCGCCTCGGCGACTTCTTCGATTTCCAGATCGCCGATCTCGGCGGCTTCTCGACCATGGACTTCGTGGCCCAGACCGTGAAGGCGGCGCAGCGCAACTGGGTGGTGTGCGACCAGAGCATCGGCGCCATCGTCTCCACCGCCAACATGCTGAAGGAACTGCGCACGCGGGGCATCGAGACCGATCGCCTGTCGCTCGTGGTAAACAAGTTCGACAGCCACGTCGGGCTGCCGGCCAAGGACATCGCAGATCGCCTCGAGCTGCCTCTGCTTCATGTTCTGCCGGCGCGCGCTACTCAACTCCTGGCGGCTGCGAGCCGCGGTGAAATGCTGGTACACACCGCGCGCCACGATGCATACGCGCAAGCCATTGCCGGCCTCGCACGCGGACTGCACCAGGAATTCATGTGCGATGCCGGACAACCGCCCGCCAAGGAACCCCGCTGGTCGGCGCGAATGTCGCAGATCGCCGGCTTCTGGAAAAGCTCTAGTGAAGGTTGAAGCGCCCCTATGTCCAACGATCTCGAATTCGCCGATGACGACCAGGCGTTCATCCACTCCCAGCAGTTCCAGGACATCAAGAGCTGGACGCACGACCATCTGCTGAGCCGCATCGAAGAGCTGGGCGCCGAGTTCGGCCGCTGGTCGCGCGCGTCGATCCAGCAGTTCGTCGAGCTGGAAGTCGACAGTTTCGTGCGGCTGCGCCGCGTGCCCATCAATGACCGCGAGATGCAGCTCATCTCCGATGCGCTGACCAAGGAGCTCGCAGGCTTCGGGCCGCTGGAGGACCTGCTCAACGATCCGGCCGTCGAAGACATCCTGATCAACGGCTACCAGAACGTGTACGTGTCGCGCCACGGCATGCTGGAGCGCGAGACGGTGCGCTTTGCCGATGCGGAGCATGTGATGCGCATCGTGCGCCGCATCCTTGCACCGCTCGGGCGCCGGCTCGACGAATCGAATCCGATGGTCGATGCGCGCCTGCCGGACGGCGGCCGCATCAACGTGATCATCGAGCCGCTGGCCATCGACGGACTCTCGGTCTCCATCCGGAAGTTCCGCAAGGAGCCGCTCACACCGGCCGACCTGGTGAAGCTCGGCACCTTCGATGCAGGCATGGCGCAGTTGCTGGAGATTGCCGTGCGTGCGCGCTGCAACATCCTCGTCAGCGGCGGCACCAGCTCAGGCAAGACCTCGCTGCTCAATGCGCTGGCAACCTTCATTCCCGCGCGCGAGCGCGTCATCACCATCGAAGACACGGCGGAGCTTTCGCTGGGCACCAGCCACGTCGTCCGGCTCGAGAGCCGCCCCGGCGGATTCGACGGCACGGGCGTGGTGTCGATCCGCGACCTGTTGCGCAACAGCTTGCGCATGCGGCCGGACCGCATCATCGTGGGCGAAGTGCGCGGCGCAGAAGTCATCGAGATGATGCAGGCCATGAACACCGGCCACGAAGGTTCGATGGGCACCATCCACGCCAGCTCGCCACGCGAATGCCTGTACCGGCTCGAGATGCTCGCGGGCTTCGCGGGCTACCAGGGCAGCGAGGTCAGCCTGCGCCGGCAGATCGCCAATGCCATCGATTTCATCGTGCAGATCGGGCGGCTCTCGGGCGGCCAGCGCCGCATTCTTTCGCTGAGCGAAGTCACCGGCGTCAACGACAACGTGGTTGCCATGCAGGAGCTCTACCGCTACGAGCCGATCGTGTCGCCCGATGGCGAGGAGCGCGACCGCTGGATCTCGCTGGGCATTGCGCCGCACTCGCCCAAGATCACGCGCTTTCGCCAGTCGCTGACGCGCGCGCAGCAAGGAGACAACAACCGTGCGTGATGTGCTGCTGGTGGTGGCCTGCCTCGCACTGCTGCTCGCAGCCGCGGGGCTGCTGCTGTGGCAATGGGCCCGGAGCCGCCAGGTGCGGCAGGCGACCGGGCGTCACCTCGACCAGCAGATCCTTGCCAGCACGGCCGATGCGGCGCCGCTGCCGATTCCCCTGCGGGACCTGGCGAGCGACAGTCTCATGACCGGCGTGACCACCGACCCGTGGCTCGATACCGGCGCAAGCGCCGCGGCTGCAGCACCCGTCGGGCTCTTCGACAAGCTCTTGCCCGGGTGGCTGGTGGGCGTGATCGATGCGCGCATGGCCGCGTTCGGCTTGGGCGGCATCGTGGCACTGGCCGCACTCGCCGGACTCTTCGGCGGCTGGTTGGCGGCGTTGACGGCGCTCGGCATGCTGGTGCTTCTCGCGGTCTTCGCAGTGTGGCTGCGCCTGCAGAAGCTCCGCCGCAAGACGATCAGCCAACTGCCTGCCTACATCGATGCGATGGTGCGGCTGATCACCATCGGCAACTCAACCCAAGCGGCGTTCCAGCTGGCGATTGCCACCACGGAGGCCCCGCTCCGGCCGCACCTGGAACGCTCGGCCTCGCTGGTGCGCGCGGGCATGGACCTGGACCGCGCGCTACACCAGACCGCCACCAACGTCCGCATCGAGGAAATGTTCCTGCTCGCCTCGATTCTCGGCCTGGGCGTGCGCTACGGCGGACGCTCGGACCTCTTGCTGGAGCGCGTCGGCAACTTCATGCGCGATCGCGAGCAGGCGGAGCATGAGCTGCTCGCCATGTCTTCCGAAACCCGGCTCTCCGCGTGGATCCTCGGACTCTTGCCCGTGAGCGTCGGCGCCTTCTTCATCCTGACCAATCCGGGCTATTTCCTGGGCATGTGGAACGATGGGACCGGCCGCATGATGGTGCTCTCCGCGGGAGGCTTTCAGTTGTTCGGTGCGGCGCTCCTCTACCGGTTGGCAAAACTGACATGAGCGTGACGCCCGATCAACTGGCGATCGCCAGCCTGGCATTGCTGGCCCTGGGTCTCGTGGCCGGTGCCGGCGCGCTGATCGCCGCCGAGGTGCGGCGCACGCGTAGCGGCAAGGTCATCGGCCGCGCCATCCTGCAGGTTGTCACGGCTCCGCAGCCGTCGAACGCCTCCGCCGATTCGGGCGAGGAGCCGGGCGCCCCGGCAAAGCCGGAGATCGAGCTTCCGTTCCATTGGCTTGACTCGAGGATCGGCCGGGCATTCGTGGCGGACGAAGACCGCAACCTCATCGATCAGTGCGGCCTCTCCTCGAAGCGCGCGCAGCTAATCTTTCTGGTGACCCGTATTTTTCTGGCGTTCTTTCTTCCCTTTCTCGCCTACGTGCTGTGGAGCGCGGGCCGCCAGCAGCGAACGGTCACCATCGTGATGGCGGCCGCATGGGTCATCGGCTTCATGGCGCCGAAATGGGTGCTCGGCCGCTTTGCCGCCGCGCGGCGCGAGCGGGCCAATCAGGAACTTCCGCTGTTCATCGACTTGCTGCGTCTTCTTCAAGGCGTCGGCCTCAGCCTGGACCAGAGCCTGCAGATCATGGCCAGCGACTTCTCGCATGTGCTGCGCGTGCTCGGCCACGAATTGGTCCTGGCCAACAACCTGTACAGCCGCGGCCGCAGCCGCGAGCATTCGCTGCAGCGCCTTGCCACCCTGCACAAGAATGAAAATCTCCGCGGGCTCGTGTCCTTGCTGGTGCAGGTCGACAAGCACGGCGGCGCCGTGCAGGAGCCGCTGCGCGTCTTCAGCGACAGGCTGCGCGAGCACCGGCGTTCCGAAATGAAGGAACGCATCGGAAAGATCACCGTGAAGATGACTGCCGTCATGGTGACAACGCTGCTGCCGGCACTGGTCATCGTCACGGCAGGCCCCGCATTCCTTGCGATCTTCCGCTCACTGGTAGCCGCCGCCAAATGAAACCATTCGATCTTTTCGCAAGTTTTCGCCCAGCCCGCCGCATGCAGGCCTTTGCAATGGCGGCCGCAGCGGTCCTTGCCGCCACAGGATGTGCGGGCCCCAAGGATCAATACGCCGCCAGTGCCGATGCACAGCAGCGCATGGCCGCCGAGGCGGCCGCGGACACCAGGGCCGGCGCCAACGTGGACACCCAGGCGACCTATCTCAAGCTCGTGGAGCAGATGCAAAAGGAAGACCTGTGGTTTGCGTCGCTCGCGCACATCGACGCGCTCGAGCAGCGCTGGGGCGTTTCGCCCGAGTCCACGCGCGTGCGTGCCGAGGCCCTGCGCCAGACCGGACAGGCCGCGCCCGCCGAGGCCGCCTACAAGCGCCTGATGGGCACACCATTGGAGGGTGCAGGCTACCGCGGCCTAGGCCTCCTGGCAGGCATGCGCGGCAACTACGCAGAGGCCGTGCAGCTGCTTGCACAAGCGCAGCGCCGCACTCCGACCGATGCGCTGCTCCTGAGCGATCTCGGCTACGCGAAATTGCGTGCCGGCCAGATCGACGAGGCGCGGCTTCCGCTGATGCAGGCGCTCCAACTGCGGCCTGACAGTACGCAGGCTCAAGCCAATCTGGCGCTCTACCTGGAAGTGACCGGCCAGCGGGACCAGGCGACAGCCCTGATGAATGC
>Ga0099826_10002923_pt1 | contig 11345 bp, 7 predicted proteins | sample Mtrugardesep15_FD_76830 | JGI IMG/M metagenome (GOLD analysis project Ga0099826, IMG submission 76830) | Root nodule microbial communities of legume samples collected from California, USA - M. trunc garden sep15 | ecosystem: Host-associated > Plants > Roots > Nodule | place: USA: California...
AGATTTTGTTCCAACATAGAGTTCTCATTCCATCTCATCTTCTCCATAGATGAGCATGGGTGCTATTTTCTAGAGGTTTAGAGTTAGATTACTTGATGATGCTTTAGGTCACCACTTTCTTGCAAGGAATGTAATCTTGTACTAGCTCTATTTAATATATCAATTTAGTTTTCCATGTTTTCATCTATGTTTATTTTCATCTCTGAGATTCAACTCACCACGAGTTAAACCCCTTCTTGTGGTTTAGATATGGTGAGGTTATGACATTTATTTATTTGCGATATATCAAGTTGTAGTGTCGAACTTCTTTCCCATAAACTGATTTAACTCAAAATATTTAAAAGTAAAATTTGATCACTTTTATTTCTAATGATATTGCTATCTAGTCCTTAACCGGTATGGGAATGGAATATGTTTGTTAGACATGAATTTGTCCTTAAGCATCGTGAGGTGCAAGGATCAAGAGAGACTTTTTGAACGTTAACTTGAACTCATAAGAACCTGGGAGCTATAGGAAGCTATAACTAAGTGCTAAGATCTTGGTAGGACTCTTGTCATAGGCTAAAGGGCTCAGGTGGAGTACACTTCTATGGAAAAGGTGAGCACCTAAACTAGCAACTGTTGTGTGTTAAGTTCTTCGTAACTATACCCCTAACGGTGTGTCATTACGGCCTTAACATGATGGATGAGGTAACGCTCCCTAAGACCAATTGATTGTCAGGAAGCCAGAGATAGATGTAGCTCTATGAATCACAGTAGCCATATAAAGTTATAGCTCTGTGAGACACAAGAGGTATACAAAGTTATAACTATATAAATCGCTTTGATGTTTTATTATAACTGAACCTGGTTTAAACCACACTTTCCATCTTGAGAATTTATAAATCTTTTCAACTGTTTTCCCAAACTTAACCTTTTATATTTACTATTGTGATAAATGATTTATTTTATTTTCTTGCAAACAAGTTTTCTAGCGGAAAGCTACACGAAGCTATAGCTCCCCAGTCCCTGTGAGATCGATATCTTTTTATACTATAACTTGAACAGTGTATACTTGCACTCAGTCTTTTCATCTTAAAATACTCATATATTTTTCACAGACACCAACAAGTTTCATTTTAGCATTGGTGTTTGCTTCTCAGTACTCTTGGAGACGAATTTGGATTGAGAGTGATTCCTCGAGTGTTGTTCAAGCTTTCAAGAATCCCGCCATTATTCTGTTTCGCATGTGGATTCATTGGCATAATTGTCTTCAATTGGGCATTACTTCAATTTGTTCCCATATTTACCGCAAAGGAAATTGTTTTGCAAACAAGCTAGCCACACTTATAGTCATAGCATCTCTGAGGTTGTTTGGTTTGATTCAATGCCTGAAATATTGTTACATGATTTTTTTCGGGATAGGAACGGTTTGCCTAACTATTGTTTCCCTTAGATGGCTTTATTCTTTTGGTTCTTTCCTTTTCGAGGGTCTTGGCTTAGTCCCCACTCTTTTATGTATTCTTTTTTCTTTTTTAAATAATATATATTAAGTAAGCGGTAGAGGATAGGAGGCTCAGTCAGGTGTCAACTTAGTTGGGATGTTTCTGTTTCTCCCAAATGCCTAACCTATCTCTTGGTTTATCGGAAAAGAAAAAAAATGTTTGCCTTGGAGCTCAACGGGAAGTGTACGGAAAGTTGATTGAACAAGTAGCCACAACTCTCAGAAATCCCAACTTGTGAGGTTTGAGCCAAATATTTCTAGAAAAATGGCTTACAATGATTTACAATGCTTCGAATAAAAACAAGACAAAATGTCCCTCAAACTATGAACAAATTCTCTGGATAACCTCTAAATTGTCTTCAAATGATTATTAAATTACTAAAAATATAGTCGTAAAATTTAGTCTAAATAATCATATGACGCTCCATCATTAATATATTATAAACCAATAGACATTTAAAAAAAAATAAATGAATTAATATAAATGCTAAGCTATTTATGTGACCTTTTTATTGAGTATGTTTAAGCGACAAACCCAACACATTAATGTACTTAAAATATATATTTTATTGACCTTTTTAGGAATGGTTTCTAACAATTCCAAAAGTGCTAAAGACTATTTAATTCACGTAAGAATACGACAAACTATAATTATAAAGTGGTACAAATATTTATTACGTTTTTTTTTTTTTGAAAGAATAAATATTTATTACTCGAAAAGAGAAGGCGGAGGAATATGGTCGGAAATGTAAAGTTTGTTTATGTTATGATTATTTTTCTTTATCTATTTCTTGTTTCAATAAACCTTGACGATAATCCTTTTCAATTTATGTTCTTTACATTACAAACAATATTCCATCCAATTTTAATTACATTCTTTTTATTTTATTACCACGGGTAATAGATGTAATGTAGATTTTGATTGTTTGTGAAATTTTTTGTGATGCCCAACTAGTCATTTTCTTAAGTGTATTAAACTTTGTTTGATTTGTTTCATAACCTCAAAATCCTTATTTCTGCTTTTTACCCGATAGAAGTTGCTCGCTCTCAATTAAAAAGACCAAAATACTCAAGCGTAAGTTAACTCACGCATACCTATAACTAACGTGAGTTAACTTACGCAGAGATTAACACTAACGTGACTTAGCTCACGCAGCGTGAGTTAAGTCACACAAAATTAACACTAACGTGGGTTGACTCACGTATGGTATTTTGGACTTTTCAGTTGGGAGCGAGCAATTTCCGTTGGATAAAGAGTAGAATTCTTATCTTAGGGTTCATTGAATTTTAAAATACATTCATGTATATTGGACTAAATATTATTTCATCTTGATCCAATTATGTCGTGAATCCCAAAAAATTTAAATTACTTATACCACCAAAATTTAGATAACACACTAGTAGTAAAATTATGAATATTAGAATTTATGAATTTATTTAACTTGAAGAACCTTGAGAGATTCCAAGGATTTCAACACAATAAGCATCATAAGTAATACATAGACCAACTTCACAAAAAGTTAAATTTCAAAACTCTTGTTAATCTAACCAAGATTTGGTTATTGCAGACACTCTACATTGGATGTCTGAGAGATCCCCAAGTATACTCTTCATTAGTTATGTTATTTTTACAATGTAATGTCTTTGCACACTGATTTTTGCAACTAAAAAATCTTTTTTTATTTTCACTTTCCTGTCAAAATAATGAAAAGTTATTAAAACAAATAATGAATTTTTTTTTTAATAATTGTTTATATGACCTCTTGAGTAAAGGAACAAACACAACACATTGATGTACTTCAAAAAATATTTAGTGACGATTCTAGTTTTAGAATTGTCTATTTAGAACTTCAACAACTCTAAATCCTATTTAATTGATGTGTATAAAGGGTTACCATTACTATTAGAAACCTGTAAAATTATTTGTTACATACAAAGAAAGGTGTGGGAATATGACTAAAATTGTCAAGTTTATTTATGTTATGATTATTTTTATTTTTTACTTATTACTTGTTTCAATGAAGATTGACGGTAAGACATTTTTATCATTTTCAAGTTTCCTTATTTAATTTTTAAACAATATTTTATCTCATTTTAGTTTCATTCATTTCTTCTTTTTCATTACAACAGGGAAAAGATGTAACGTAGACTCTGACTGTCCAAAAAATATCTGGTATTGTGAAACTGGTCGAAAAAATATATGTATAAGGCACCAATGTAGATGTGTTAAATTGATCAGTCCAGTCGATTATGTGCCCACCTGAGTCTGCATTTAGTGTTAGACCAAAGAGAGTACACACACTTTGTGCAGGAATATTTCCTAAGTTCTCGTTTTATTATAGTATTGACACCCAATAAAAAAAATTCTCTTTTAATTTCAAGAACATTGTAGTTATGGCTTTGTACTCTAATATGATGGTAATTAAATGAAATAAGGCACAAATAATATTACTTAGATTGTCTTTTTCATTCTTAATTTTAAAGATGTTGCAATGGTCTTCAATTCATGCATACCACATTTTTCTAACCCTACCGCCTATAAGAATAGTTTGAACCGTTAAGTTCGAAAATAATTTTTATTTTACTTCTATTTGTATTGTTGTATATTTATGTCTGGACATTGTTACGCTTGTTTAATTTATATTTTTCTAACAATTTAATTTTTCTTAATTAGCCATAATGTTTTGTTAAATTTTAAGAATTATGGAAAACTTAAAAGCCACTACAAATTTATAATAATCTATCACAATAATTTTATGTGATGTGATTCTATGAACCAAGATCAGTTTTTCTTATGCTATACACTAATGTGAGATTAATATATATTTTTTCATTTGAAAGTAAAACTTGTCAGGCCCGTTTTTAACATTTTATGGGTCTTAGGAGAAGTTTGAGAAAAGAGTCTCCTTATATAATGGATCATTTTTTTTTATATATATAAATGATGAAAGAGATATGTATTATCATGACGGTCACCATAATACGATGTTTTGAAATCTCAACTATGCTGGCACTCCAAAACATCGTGTGTCAAATGCTAATTGGGCGGGTCGAACAAAATCTGACAAAGCTTAGTAAAACGATAATAGACATGCCAAGCTTTATAAGTTTCATTATCTGTTTTGATAATTCAATTGATTTTCTAATTCTAAAATTTCTCAAAAACTTCATTATCATCCTTCACCATAATTCCATAATATTATAAAATATACTTCCCTCATACTCACTAACATGAAAACCTTCCTTTTATCATTTGTTAATAGAACATAATACGTTACTTACCAAAAATCACACAAGACCAATTTTGACGACCCAAACATGAAACTTTCATGATAAAAGTCATTTTATATTATGAAATCTAAATACAAATCCAAGTTAACTTCAATCTGAAACACCAAAAAACATCCTCAAAATAAAAAATAAAATTGGTCTATAGGAAGGAGTAGATTTGTGTTTTACGCGTTGCTCATGGGAATTACGTTTTACTTCTAATTTTGCATTTTGGCCAATGGAATGTTGGGGATGAAAATAAAAATGTTGGGTTGGAGGTGTTAAAATGAAATGTTGCTAGGTTGTAAAAAAAAAAGAGGGTGAAACAGATGATGGGCTGATGTCTGGACCCATTTTACGCTTATTGCTATAAATACCGCATTAAACCAAATATATCTATATATGTCTCTCCATAAAAACAATGTTTTGGCTCCGTATGGACGTGGGCCCTAGGCCGACCCCTCCCCCTGCCTAGGGCCGGCCCTAAAACTTGCATAATTAAAGTCATTATGTATATGTAAAGTGGTCTTTTACGATAATAATGACATGTGATTGAAAATGAAAGCATATTAGTATTTTGGTTTAAACGCATTTTTGACCTGCTATATTTGTCATGGTTGCAGTTTTTATATATGAAACACAATTAAAACCTCTCGTTTTCTATATTTTGTACTACATTCAATTTGGTTTAGCCAGATTGATTCGAAAAACCATATCTATGTTTATTCTTTAATGTAGGTCCGTGCAACCTCCTCTCTATACCTCGACATGCAGGCACACACATATTCTTAAAAATGAACAATAAAAATGCAAATCATAAGACAAAAAAAGATATTATATAATGTATTATTTATTCTTTTCAATTCAATTATTACATACGAAATGGATTTATCTAAAGCTCAAACTGATTATAACCAACAGAAAATTAATGTTTCCAAGTTGCTATGAAATACCATAAAATTACTAATATAACTTAATCGGTTGTTAACTGCCGACAAATTTTAACCGACGGTAGGTAACTATCGGTGAAATTTAGGTTAAACTTATCATTTTACGATGTTTCTTAGCATTGTGTGAAGTGTAAAAAACAATTTTCTAACCAACACGACAGTTAAAAGCTTTGTTGCGATGTTTATACATACGGTCAATGATTTTTCCGTAGGTAAATCTTTTCTATACGTATGTTTTTTTGGGCCGGCGGCACCGGAGGGGAACAACAAACGAGACCAGGTATTCCGCCGCATGGGAAGCATACCTCACGATCTACTTGAGCACCTTCAACTGTAACACTCGTAACAGCCAAAAACAACACAACAAACTTTAACACCATATTCAATGAAGTTTCCATTACTACTTTGTTTATTCTTCACTCTATAGATTATTTTTTTAATCACATGTTAAACCAATGTACACTTATTTATACAAATTTTAACATATTCATAATTTGATGAAATTGGCAACTATTATGTGAAATTTAGAAAATTATTATTTATTTGGACATTAAGTAATTTTTTATAATATTGAGAGTTGTAGTGAGTCAAAAAAATAACAATGGCAGTCCCCTTTTACTGTTTTCCTCACGTTTTAAGTAAGATAACTTAAATTGCTTTCTTTAATAAAAATATTTAGGAATATATTTGAAATTATGTTAGAATATAATTATGATTATAACTTTCAATGTGAATTTTATAGTATTGTAAGGTTATTTTAGAAATTAGATAAGTAGAAATATATTTTTGACTAGATAACTACCGAAATTTGTTTGACGAGATTAGTCACTGCTAAGTTGTTGTGGAAACTTCGAACCAATGTCATGGTAACAAAAAAAATGTTTAATATTTGTAACTAGTAACCAAATTTTTTAATATTTATAAATTAAGGGGGAAAAAGACTAAAGTTTTAATATTTAAAAATTAAAGAAGTAAATAGAACCAGGAAATAAAATTAAAAGGACAACTGAAACCTAAAAATAAGAACCAAACATATAATAATTTATCTTGATAAAAATAAGAAAATTTAGATATCATGTTTTTATCGTAATTCTTTTGAAAAAAATTAAAACTAGTTTACCATTTTCAAAAAATTAAAAAATGTGAAACCATGATTTTTAGTGTTTTTAAAAGGACAAACCTTAGGTGAATTTCCTTGGTTATACACTAAAAATACACTTTTCATGATTATAACAAACTTTAAGAAAATTTTGAATTTAAAAAAATCATGTGAAGTTTAGTTAAAACTTAGGTGGGACCGTGGATTGATGGTATGATCTTGAAGAATAGTTTTAGCCACCTTTTTTGTCTAGTTGTTAACAAAATGTCAACTGTGGCTGAAATGTTTTCTCTTGGGTGGGAGGAGGATGGTGAAACTTGAAAGTGGCGGCGTAGGTTATTAGCTAGCTTGGGAGGAAGAAAAAGTCAAGGAGTGTTGTGAAATATTAATCAATATTGTTTTGCAGCCTAATATTCCTTACATGTGGCTTTGACACTTACACGTTTCAACCAAATACAGTGAAACAAGTGCTTATAACTACATGATGTCTTCGGTTAACATATTGGCAGCTGATCACTCAAACGCAATTTGGAATAACAAGGTTGCTCTTAAAGTTAGTCTTTTGGCTTGGTGTTTGCTATGTAACCGATTATCAACAACAGATAATTTAATTAGAAGGCACATTCTTCATTGTAATGCTCAACTTTGTATGGGCGGCTGTGGTATAACTGTATATTGAAAGATATAGACCATCTATTTCTCTTTTGTGATTTTTTTTGGAAAAATTTGGATTGGTATCTCTTATTGGCTCGACTTTACTACTCCAAAACATGTGGGAAACCATTTCCATCGATTTGAAAATTTAGGCAAGATTGCAAAAAACATCTGAATAACTTTTCAACTCATATGGTTAGCTTGTGTTTGGGTGATTTGTTGTGCAAGAAATGCTCGAATTTTATGCAACCAAGAAGAATCGTTACAACAACTTGACAAAATTAAACTTCAATTTTATTGGTGGCCGAAAGCGAATAGAATTAATTTTCCTTTTACCTATCACTTGTGATGGCTTAATCCTTTAGCTTTTCTTGGGAATTACTTTGTAATGAGGTCTCTTCATCCTCTTTTTCCCTATTTTTTTTGCTATTTGATGTAATGTGACTTTTTATTCTGGATTTGACACTCCTTGTGCTGAATTTTCAAGGATTTCAGTTAATATATTTCACTTTAGCTTCTTCAAAAACAAAAACAAAAAATATGGAAAGGAACTTGTTGAGCCCTTGTCAAACCATGGCTCTGATACCATTGTTGGATCACAAAGGGAGCCTAAGGGACCACCCACATCCAGACAGAGCAACCACACAAGTGAGAAAGACACCACACTATTACCAAAACGAATCAAGAGCACAATGAAAATTTAAACGATAGTTTTATGCATTGTTACAATAGGAAGATGATCCATTATATTTCTATAAATGTTGGCAATGAGATTTTTGTCAAAAAGTTGTTTTGATTTCTAAATTATTAGTTTAAATGGGAAACTTATTGACCAAGTTAACTATGTGTTTACCTTGGTTTTTGGTAAACAAACGCTGGTTTTCAAAATGGTTAACTCGAGAGATCAACCAGTAACTCTCGGGGCATATTGTGTTTATGTTTTGCAGAAAGTATGAATGTTCTTGATGTAAAATACGAATGTAACCATCGAAATCAAACACGCGTTGAATCCGTTGAAGTAAATTGCTAGAAAAAGGAAGTAAATTGCAAGGAATCTAAAGGATAAACTTAAATTGCATAAATGAATATAAATTGGTACACATATTCATATATTTGCAACTTGTTTACCTGTTTCACCTAAAGTGCGGATAGCTTGAGTGTGTAAGTTTTGTGTGTATCTGAATTGTGACCCTTTTTTTCTATGAAAGTATTTAGACCTTTGCATAATAAAATTAAACATGACACATAAAATAACTGAATAAATAGACTGAAATTAAATTGATCCAACAAATGTAACAGAGGTTTATCTTATAACTATACCAAATTAGGGATTAATTACTAATGGTAACTAAAGACAAATTACAAAAGAAATAAAACTTACCCTAGAGACTAAGGTTCAAGAGAGAGACTCCTCCCTTAAAGCTTCGTATGCCTTCCTCTTGAACCGCTTTGTTCTAAATGAGAGTTTATGAAAGAAAGAAGATGTATTTATAGGCTGGTTTCCAACTGGGTTTGGACTAACAACTTTCGCCTTTTCCTCAAACCCACGGGTGAAAAACAGCAAAAAGTTGTTTTTGCTTGCAGGAGCACACTCCTCCTGCATGGGAGGGTGCGCCAGTTCAATTTCTAGACTAGTTCTAACACTTGATTTGCACGAGTGCAATCTAGCAGTGCGTTTTCGCTTTTTTCTTGGTCTTTTTTAGTTTTTCTTCCATGAATCATGTCTTAGGACTTGCAATAGAACTTCTCCTCTTTGTATTGTCTTTAGAGGCCTCTTCAATCTTCATTCATTGTCTTCCCAAATCCTTATGAGATGCTTTTTTTTCCGATTTGCATGGTTTTGCTTTGAGTTACATCAAAAACACCTAAGAACTTCATGGTTTCGGGAAAACTAACATGATTCGAAATGAAAACATTACAAAATGTCTCGAAAACCATAGACAATTGTTCTAAAACCCTCTAATTTGAATCAACACATCACTAAAATGATTCAACAATATGTTTAAAATAACGTAAGATAACTCGTCATCACCGGGGCTTTGCTAAGAATTTATTCGAAAAACATTTTTAAAACCCAAAAACTATTTTGGTCGCTTCTATACAGGTTATAATGCCCTAAATTTATCACATTTTATTGAATTATTTATTCAAAACTTTGACGAATTGTTGATAAATACGGTGTAAACAAGATTATAGTCGGAAGTTTTGTTCAAGGAAGACTTTGAAGGGAAGTATATATGGATCTTATCCATTTTATTTATAGGTTTTTATCAAAAGCAACGGTGGAGCAAGATCCGTTCAGATTGTGACGATTAATGAAAAATAGTTTTAAATACATGTGTGTAATGGTGACTTATGCCCTACAATAAATAAAAAAAAGTAAGGAAAACTTATTCTATGTTAGTGATTCTTCTGAGTCACTAAAGGAGGTTACACACCAACCTTAATTATATATCATAAATTAATATAGGGTCTTGTTAATCAATGTCTTTAGGGAACTAGTTAAGGATTTAAAAATAGAAGTAATTTATAAGATTCATGTGGATAAAGTTACTTTTTAAACTTCCAATGTGTTGAATGCATCATTTCCAAGACAAAATTTCCACTTTAAACTTCTTACCAAGTGCCCCTAGGACACTTGTTAACATTTTCCATTGATATATTATTATTAAGGTTGTCTTTATATTTTTGTTTGCATATTATTTTCCTAAGTTCTATACTTGTTTAAATATGTTTGAATGATTGTGATGGTTAGACTAAGGAAATTATATATTACTCTTTGAAGTGAAAGACAATAACATCATCCTGTAAGATGTTAAGTATAAGATCCACAATAACATAAGGAAAGTGAAATAGTATGAGTAGTTACGTTATGTTCAGTTTTGGCTTGGAAATATTTGATTGACTATGTAGGTTATAGTTTTCCTCTTTTTCTTGGGAAGTCAAACATACTCTATTTCTTGTATTATATTCCCTCCGTTCCAAATTGTATGATGTTTTGGACATTTCACACATATTAAGAAATGCAATTAATATTGTGTGGAAAAATGATATTATGAGTTGTTTTACAAAATTGTTCTTAATAAATAATATGAGAATGATAAATTAAAGAAGAGAGAGTAATAAATAGTTAAAGTTATAATAAGAAAAATAACATTAATGTTGCATTGGTATTGTAAAGCGACATATAATTGGGAATTTTTTTGTCCTAAAGCGACATACAATTTGGGACGAAGGGAGTATGATGCTACTATATATGTCTAAGTTAGGTTTATGTGATAAAATAACAATAAAGATACTTTGAGGTTATTGGTGGTAACTAACAATCAACCTTGAGGATTAAATTAGTGCTAAGATTTTGACTTGATATGATTTGATTTTGAATGCATATATATTTATATTAAGGAATGTGTAAGTCCACTACTATGTATATGGGCACATTTGATTTTGATCAAATGTTTGATATCCTACATGATCCATTAGAAACAGAATCCAACACATGTATTCATTATTTAGCTTAGCACACTTGACAATAAATAATTAAATAGTTTCATCATCAAGAAAGAAACTAACTACTTGATTTACAACAAGAATATTTAATTTGGCGGAAATACATTTTGCTAATTTTGTAATCATGTTGATTATAAAGTATTTTTCCACATAAATACTATTAGGTTAAGTGAAGAGAGAAGAGGTAACTATTAAGTTAAGCGGTGATGTAGTATTAAAATCTTTTTAAAACAATATTACTGAAAAGGTTTTTATGAAACATAATTGAAACATTTGTTTCCAGTCTATTGTACTACGTTAAATTTGTTTAGCAAGATTGATTTGAAAAACCATATTCATTAATTAGGTGTGTGCAAACCCCTCCTTATACCCCCAACAC
>Ga0099826_10002924_pt1 | contig 11345 bp, 5 predicted proteins | sample Mtrugardesep15_FD_76830 | JGI IMG/M metagenome (GOLD analysis project Ga0099826, IMG submission 76830) | Root nodule microbial communities of legume samples collected from California, USA - M. trunc garden sep15 | ecosystem: Host-associated > Plants > Roots > Nodule | place: USA: California...
AGCAACAGCAGCTTTATCAAAATTCTCCTTAATTGAATCCACAATCTCCTTCAAATCTCTATGCCTCACCACCATTTTCATATCCATCACCCCTTCACCGGTAGACGACGACGCCAAATCCTCCGATTTCCCCACCGCTGCCACATATCCTTTCGCAGCAGACGATGACCCGAAATTCGACCGAGTCCCAATCTCAGACCTTGATTCAACATCACCATCAACCCCATCATCATCTTCTTCTTCTTCTTCCTCTTCATCATCCTCAGAAGATGTTGTTGTACTGTAATGATCTCCCCATTCACTACACTCAACTTCCTCTCTCTCAGTCTCAGTTTGTTCCTCCAAATGATGATTACCATGACCATGACCATGGTTATGATTCTTCTCAACCATAGCTAATTTTTCATTGAAATAATCATATTCTGATCTCTCAGAATCAAATCCTTCAACTTCATGTGCTGTTGGATTAACATAACGTTGTTGTTGTCGATGTTGTTGATGTTGATATGCTTCTGTCTTTGTTTGAGGTTGTTTTTGTTGCTGTTGAGGTTGTTGTCGGGAATATGAAACATCACTATTTCTTGACTTAAAAGAGAACTGTGAAGTAGAATCTTCATGTTCTTGTTCTCTGTCAAAGTAATCGGAGCCAGGTGGCGGTGGTGGAGGAGGGTAGAAATTTTCCCAGTTCCAAACGGAGGAAGTTTGAGAAGGTGTAGAAGAGTATGTAGAATGTGCTGTAGGAAAGAAATTCGAAGCAAAGTTATCACTTCTTGGAGTAGAACAAGGACTTGAATCGGAGAGAATGTGAGGTAGTTTTGGTGGCGGTGGTTTACGGCGGCGTTGGTGGTGGTTAGGGTGGTGAGGTTGGTGGTTTGTTGAAGGTGTAGTTGATGCAGAGAGTATGTGAGGGAGTTTTGAAGATGCTATTGTAGGAGACGCCGGTGGAGGAGGACGGTGGAAGGAAACCGGTGGTGGTTGAGGTTTCGGTTGCGGTGGTTGTGGGTGGTGAAAGGTGGTGGTAGTGGTTGTTGGGGTGGTGGTGGTTTTATGGTTGATGAAAACGGCGGGGGTGTTATCTGAAACGGAGAGAGGTTCACCGGAGGCGAAAGTGGAGAGGGCGGTGCCGGTGAGACGGAGGGAGCGGCAGTAGTCGGAATGAGCAGCTGCGAGGTGGTGACGAGCGTAAACAGCTTCTTTCATAAGACGGCGACGGTCTTTGCACCGTCGTACTGTGTCTTCGTTTTCTAGCTTGGATGCTGCGCAACCCATTGGAACTAGTTTAAACGGTGGCGCGTGGGTGTTTACGTTACCGCGCGTGCGTTTGAGTGTTTTTTTAAGGAAGGAGTGAAAGAAGGTACATGGTACTAGTGTTTGTTAAGTGTTTTTTGAGTTAGAGTGTGTTTGGTTTTGTGCGTTTTACTATCTACCAAGTGCCAATGTCCTAGTTGCTTTCTTCTTCTTTTCTTCTCTTTTTCTTCTACTATTTCTTTTCTTTGTATTTAGTGGATTTCTTTATTTGTTTCTTGTCATAAATAAAACAAACTCATGATGGTTCATGAATGGAGAATTAATATTCTTTTCACTGGTGTAATCATTTTCTTTCGGTGAAGCTGTGTTATCCTCTGATAGATAAGGAGTAAATGATCTTTAATTACAAATAGGATTTATTTGGAACGAACTAAATGGAGATTATATTTTGAATGAAGGATATGAAAAATTTGATGTTGTTAAGATGAAAATAGTACTAATTGATGGTAAAAAATATGATTTGATTTTAAAACAAAAGATATAAATCACATCTTAAATGAAAAAGATAAAGAAGATTGATGTTTTTAAGATGAAAATTATAACTGATTGTAAGAAAAATTTGAAGAAAATATATTTTTTCAATGAAAGGGGTAAATTACCCCCAATTTAACGAAGGGTAATGTAGAAAAACATTTTCTTTTTCATTTTATATTATTTTTAAGTTTCAAACCTCATATCATTCATTTGTTTCAAAGGATTGATTACATAAAAATATTAGTCTTCAGAGTTACACACGAAGAAATTTAGTTTTTAACGTCCCCGTGAGCTTAGCTCGGTTGGTAGGGACATTGCATAATTTATGCAGAGATCGAGGTTCGAATCCCGAACACCCCACTTTCTCCACATTTAATTGTGTGAGCTCTAATCACTAGTCTACTAGAAAAAAAATAGTTTATATCAAAAAAATTATTAGAGCTATTTTAAGAGATTTTAATTGTTATGCATTAACTGTGTCAAAAATTTACACGTACATCCTAATCAAATTACGTAATATAGATATAATTTTTTTGAAGGAACGTAATATAGATATTTGTTTAGAAATTGTTAAAACAATTTTATAAGAGTGGCATTTTAAAATAATTTGATTAGATGTAATCTTGTAAAAAAAAATTACACCGTGCATGAAATTAAATCTTGTTTTTTGAAGGAAAAATCATTTTAAAAATAACATTATTAGAATTTGTACAGAGATTGTTACCGCCAATTTTTATTTATAACTTTTACTGCAGATTGTTGCCGCCAATTTGATGTGTTCCTTTTATGTTTTTATTTAGGGAAGTAGTATAAAAAAGATTTAGATTTACTTAATGTCACTTTTTATTTTTAATTATAGTTTTAAAACTATTGTAATAGAATAAATGAAAGAATAGAAAATGGAAAATATCATAACCCATCCTGTACATGATTATCTCTTTTGAGAAGAAAAAAAAAAAAGAAATATTAAGTGGTATAAAATCGTTTTTAATAATGTATATTTGTGATCAACTTAGTTGATAAAGATGTAATATGAGAAGTATTAGATTTAGATAGTGAAGACCATATGAGAAATTGTATCAAATGGTTGACTAATGAAAGTAGATTGTAGAAGTTTTATCACCAGTCAGGGAGGGCTGGTATCCGCAGTAAAAAATTATTTCTCCACTTTGTGTCACACAAGTGCGTAACATGTATGAATAGGTTTTTTTGTTATTTATCGATGCATCATTGAGTTGAATAATATCCTCTCAAAGAGTAGTTTCGATTTGAAGAGGTTTTACATGCCATCCAATAAATGCATCTCAATTAATCACTTAAGCCTAATGGTTTCAAGCTAACTTTTTATCATAATTTCTAGGATACATGCGTGCAAGGCATGGTTGGATAATGGGGTCTTGCCACCAATTTTTAATGACACAAATATTGTCTTGTTGCTAGAAGCGGATAGCCAAAGTTTGAAGAAGGACTAGAGATCAATTTTGTTGTGTAATGTTTTGTACAAAATATTTTCTAAAGTCATGGTAAAGAGGTTAAAGAGTGTCCTTCATAAATGTGTATTGAGTAATAATTCGACTTTTGTCAAAGATCGATCAATAGTTGATAATGATCTTGTGGCTTTTGAGGTTATTCTTCAAATGAAAATAAAAAAAATAAGGCCAAGTTGGGTGATGTTGCTCATAAGATTGATTTAAACAAAACTTATGACCGGTTAACTAGGGTATGTTCGTGGTGTCACGAGTGATATGGATTTCAATGACAGGTAGATTAAGTGGGGCATGACGTGTGTAGAGTCGATTGTGTATTATGTTCAAGTGAATTATGATCTGAAAAATAGAGGGTATGTGCATGGTGATCTGAAAATAGAGGTTTGAGACAAGACGACCTCATTTCGCCTTATTCCTTTCTTCTATGTATGGAGGGCATATCAACGTTGATTAGACAATCTGCATTGGCTAACCAATATCTTCCCCTCCCCGAGGGTTTTAAAAGCAAAGACAATAAACTCAAGTTTTACCCACGATATGTGGTTGAGTAACAAGGGCAGAACACATTGTGTCACTCTATGGACATCCCAAATTTAGTGAAACAATTGGCTTCAACCCCACTACTCCAATCTATCTGGAACTAAGTAAGTCAAACATCATGTAGTGGTAGGTTACACTCCTAGCGAACATCTTCCTTCGTGACCCACATCAAACTCCCACTCGCTTTCCTCAACATCACATTACTCAATCTTCAAGGTTGTCTCTAGGGATCTCCCTGATGTCTATGGTAAATGCATCAAAATATTGTCTACCATCTCCTTGCTCTAATATCTCCTTCACAAAATCTAAAACAAGACAAATATACAAGTGGAAAGAAAACAAAGGGGTGAAAATTATAATTAAATCATAAAATAGGTTAGAAATATGTAAAATGTATAAATAATATATCATACACATGCAAGTACATAAAGTCAATCAACCTTCCTAGGATGGTTCTCAAGTCAATCATAACTTGTCCAATGTTGCTCTTGATGTATGTAAGACATGTATTGTCCAACTTATATATGATGCTACAAACGTTTCTATTATACTTCACAAATGTCAATTGATTCCTCGTTAAGTTTGGATATTATAAGTTAATTAAACCTGAATTTGGCTAGGAAAACCTATTATAATACTTCTTTTAGTCCTTAATATAAGAAACAATTCATTTTATACATTGATAAATCTAGTCAGAATAATTGATTTTCTCATGCAATGCAAAACCATCTATGAATTCCAACTTTGCTAGAATAATATCAATAATAATATCCTCACATGGATATGACAAAAAATCAGCCTTGTGTGCCTATATATGCGGCAATGGTCTTACATATGAATCCCAATCCTCACTCATGGAATCATGGAAACTCGACCCTCAGTTCCTCATAATCAACATATAATTCTAAGTCAAAAACCAATCATATCCATTCCATAGTATTATTGGCCTTAGTCGATTGTCATGCGCATAAGCTCATATCATGTCATATTTTAATGCACGCCTTATAAAAAGTATGATAGAGTAATAAATGGATTTGATCCCAAAATGTTTGAGCATGATCTCACTGTAGTTCTCAGAATATTGAAAATTGCAACAAATAAAAACATATTGATGTTGCTAATTTTATCTCTAAATAGACTAATACAAGACACATTTGAGAATTATGTTAATTAACGAGATATACATTTGATGACAAAGTTAACTAGAGAAAGAGACGTACAAAAAGGTTTTTATACTTGTAGAGACTATAGCAATATGTCACGCACATTTGAGGTTCATAATGATGATAATCAATTAGATAATATTATATTGTGAAGGAGGACAAATAATAATATATTATGATATAATTTTATTAAATTTTAGTTTTTTATTATTTTTATATTTCTAAATTTCACTTTTTGTAGTTTTTAATTTTCCTTTTTTTGGTCAAGTTGTCTAGAGGCTAGAAATTTACCTCTTAAGATTAATAAATTGAGTGTTTGGTGTTCAAACTTCAACCTCTACATATATTATGCAATGACTCTTCCAATTGAGCTAAGTTTACAAAGTTGATTTTTAATTTTATAAATCATATAAAATGACAAAGTTAGCCCCGTGACAAATTACACATAAACAATTTTAATATAATGGTTGTACATGTTATTTTAAATTTTAGTAGATTTTATATTATTATTTTTTAAATTTAAAAATAATATAAACTGTCAAAAGTACCCTTGTAACAAAATTGTGTCTAATTTTGAAAATTAAAATTGAATTTTCTACCTTGTACCAAATTTCTTTTTTGATTTTTCTACCAAATTAAACTAACAACCTAACAACATTTTCAAAGAAGTGATAAAATTTTGAGACTATTGAATGCCCATCCCATGCCTTTTCTGACAGAGGAATTCAGAGATGGCTTTGCATTGCATGAGAAAGTCAACTATACATAAAATATTTTCATCAAATCTTGCCAATAATCTAATTTAGATTATAGTAGTTAACACTTAACAGGCACAGCCCACACATAAATTGCTTTTTTATTTCAAATGGCCATGTTATGAAAAGAGTAGGCTAGTTGAGATTAAGATTATAAATTCATATGAACCAGAGAGTAGAGACTGATATTAATCTTTGTTGGATAAATAGGAAAACATTCTATGAGTAAAAGAGATTATAAGAGAAGCACACTCTAAGATTTTAAACCAACATCACCAGATCAATTTAAGTAGATTATTTTATGTATAAAAGTTAAAATAATTTTCTATGAACTTAAAAATATTGATTTAGTTTTGCATGTTAATTTGTTAAGTCTTAACGGTAAACCTTCCCTCTCAAGAAAACGCTATAAGTAAACTAGATTTTAAAAAAGTATAAAGGGTAAATACATTAAAGATTATTATGCAATGTGTAAAACAATTTTACTCTAGCCTTCAAAAATTCATTATTTAACCACATCATCCCACTTTTGAAAGAATGGTTAGAAATTAGTAATAGTAGTGTGATGTATAAATTAATATTTTACCCCCATAATGTATGATCATTAATCTTGAATGTTTGCTCCTACATTTATTTATTCATTTAGAACAAACCAAGAAAAAGGAGGACAATAATATCTTTAAGAAAAGGAAAGGAAAGAAAAAGGAAGAAAAAAAACAAAAAATACACGACCAGACCACGATCTTGAATTGGTCATCATCAAATTTATTTTCTTTCAAGATAAGATGATGGAATATATTCTCGTGAAATGAAAGCTAAGAAATTATTGAATAAAGTTACTGATAGCTTAAATTCTTTAGGGCAATCCTCCAACCCACATTAGAAGGCAACTAATATATATCACTATCATGATTGCATGGCAACCATAGATCTTACAAAACACTTTTTTTTTTCTGTTTGCTAATTGGTTCAAAATTACAAATACAACAAACGATGCCTTGCTGTTCGAAGCTGTAGTCCCACATGACTAATATAACTCCATTCTCTATTGGATGCTGTGGAATTTCCTATCTTACAATATATTTCATTCATTTCATACTAGAATTAGGGTTAACTAGATCTTTTATCCCTATGATATTTTGAAAATTTTGTTTTAGATTTCTATAAGTAAATTATTTTTTTTTAGCTTTTACATTTAACAAAAAAGTACTTTTTTAGTCTTCATGAGCATCTTATTATGGACTACAATCACATAACGTTTGTATTTTTAGGGGCTAAAAAACAATTAATATGCTTATTATGTGTTTGGTCTGATGTCACTATTTGCAAAATCACGACAAAAATTCACGTTAACATTAAAACTTCTTTTTCACGATAAAATGTCTCGTAAACGTGCGATGGCGGCGAAAAAAGCCAAAACCAAACAAACATTTATGCGGACTAAATCAAAATTTGTCAATTCTAGAGCAGTTGAAGTAGGTATAGTGGAAAGGATGAAATCAAGATCAACATCCACACAATAAAGTCATGAATGTATTTCCTCTTCCTTCTTTTATTTTTTGACGTGAGATTTCCAAATAATTGCTTAAAGTGAATTAAACATATAATTCAAAAATATATAAAAATAAGCCTGATTGGTTCATTTTCACTTCTAAAACCAACCCCTTGAGTACGATATTTCATGTTGTACTACATTGTTATCCTTTTCCAACTTTTTCATCATCTTATTTATCAAAAGATGAAATGTGTGCACGACAAAGCATAGCAAGCAAGGAAAATGGTATAGGTAGCATGCATGAATATTCCACCAATAAATTGAACCTTTTGTAGTAAAGCAAAGGATAAAAAGAAACAGTGGTCGAAGTGAAAGGCAGAAAATTCAAGACAAGTGAAAGACCCTTTCAAATCTATCACCATCTTTCCTACTCACAAAATCTTGTTTCACCCAAACCCTTTCCACTTAAAGACACACCACATGCACTCTTTTTTTTGGTATATATTCAATGGTCTTAATATTTTTTAAGTAAAAAAAGAAAAAGTTAACTTTGTATTGCTTTCTACCGTTAAATAATGTTAACGGTGTGAATTAAAGGGCCTTTATTTGTTTTTGCTTTGAACTTTCCGATTGGAACAAGCATGGAACCCTACGCAGCTTTGATCACTTGAGAGAGTATCCAATTCTTCACAAAAGCATAGTGACATTTCTATCAAAATATTCTTTATTTTGATTACTTTTAAACAAAAAAACGTTTACAATTAAAGGGTTCATTTTTTTATTTCGTCCTTCCAATTTTTCCCCTCCATTTTTGCTACATAGATTCATGTCAATAAGATAAGATGAATACGTTACTCTAAAGTTTTTCTTTACCGAACGTTAGTCTAAAGTTTTGAAGCGACCTTGCAAGTGACATGATACGAAGAATTGTATACTTTACGTACAATTTTATTTTGACACATATAGTTTGAAATTCGCTGAAAGATTCATGCAAATACAATTATTCAGTCAATAAACTAAACAATCAAGAAATGTAACAATTCAATTTTATATAGAAAGATAAATTTTGACGAATGAAAGGCCTTTTAAAGTTAGAATCGCTATGTTGATGACATTTTGTGGTCACAGTTATTATTTTTCTATAATCAAAAGAATCAATTGAAAAAGAGTACCATGGTACTTGTACAGTACCGATCCAACATATATGAGGTCTTGGACGAAATTTAAGATGATGTTTTTAAGTCCATAAAGTCAATCAATTTAATCTTTATTATAATATTTATTTTAGATGCAATTTTATTTATTAAAGTTTTGAAAATAATAGGATATGAGAATTTTTACTAAGTAAAAATATTATGCTTTTAAAGACTTTAAAAAGATTGATTGCCTTGGTGGTCTAACTATTATTACACATAAGTAAGCAAGTCTAATAAGCTTTTAAGCAAGCTCAACATTATGTGTATTAAAATAAGATTAAAATTAGTAACATTTAGATCAACTAAGTGTCTGTTTGAAACAACTTTAGCCTTCAATTTCTCGAATCACAATATCCTCCTATTTTTGTGAAGCTAAATATTAAAGTTTTAGATTTTACGTGTGTTTATTCCTTTTTCACAGCTAAAAACAAACGGCTACTAAATCAACTAGATTAGTTAACTCCCATTTCTCACTCCAAATGTGATGTGATGTTACATTAAACCTTGAAACGATGCACTGTAGTTGTGGTGCGGTGGGTTTAGGTTAGGCAGAGTGAAATGAAAGGGTTGGATGTGAAGAATATATTATTCATCCAATGGTTATAAATTATGGTCCACTCAGTGACCACATACTATAAGGTAGTCCAACCAAAGTAGAGTGTATCCAAAAGATAAATATGAAGTGTGACGGTGGTTCCACTACAACACTATGAGTACACAGTTTTGGGTGTTAATGTGTACTAGCTTGGTCGGCACCTAGGAAAGAGTTCATCTGAGTGACCAAAGTGTATTGCACTTTCTCTTATCAAAAGCATTCAAGGGTTATTTGAATTGAATTTTTTGAACTTCTCTATTGTCAAAAAATTGTTAAACGGTTTGAAACATAACTAATGCAAAGAAACGACTTTATATCTTACATTATAAAAAATAACTTATACATAAACGCTAATATTGTAAATATTAAATTTAAATTGTTTATCTAAATATGACCTAAATCTCTGATTTTTAAAATAGTGCATTTTCAAAAGTAATGTTCACTAAAACTTGTTCAGATAAAAGGAGTCATTAAAAAATTAGTCTTATTAATTGAAATGTATTTTTTTTTTGAAGGATTGAAATGTATTTTATGGATAAAAAACTCTTTAACCGAGTGAAATATTAAGACCACCAAATGTGAATATATTTTCCCCCTTATATTTGAGGAGAATTGCTTTTTTTGACTTCCATTGTTTTCTTGAAACATATGAAAATGACTAAAAACATCCAAATGGTAATTAACTACCGCTGACTTATAACTAAAAAACCGATGATAATTAACTACCGCTAGATTTTTGATCATTTTCATATGTTTTTAGAAAACAATGGATATCAAAAGAGCACTTCTCATATTTGAGACAGCATGCCACATGGTGTAGAATTAAACAGTAGAAGACACTGTCCACTGGAATCATGTGAAGCATTAAACATACCACCCCTTTGCTGCTAATAACGGTTTTTCCCTGTTCTTTTCTCTTCAAGCTTACCATGTCAGGCTTTTATTGTCAAGTAAAATCCAGATTTGAGATTTCCCTATTAACCAAGTTCTCACTCAATATCTAAATTTTGATAAATTAAAGTCAAGTTTTGACTAACCCATCAAACGAGGTACCCTTACGTACAGTGCCATTGATCACTCTTAGCCACATTGAAAACAAAAACACACTGTTCATTCACACAAAAGAAAGGAAACAAAAAGTGCATGGTAAAGAATGCCAAAATATAAAGAATGTACTTCTTTCGTTTCAAATTGAGTGTTGCTTGAGTTAATTGCACACAAGTTAAAGAATTGAATGAAATAATCATTAGACATAACACTTTTACTAAAATGCCTAAGAAAAAGACAAAATTAAAGTTACATTGAAAATTGTGCAAGAAAAAAGTTTGAGTATTTATTGAAGGTAAAGTTGGAAGACAAAAATTAAAGTTGTATTAGAAATGTAAAGCAACATTCATTTTGAAATAAACTTTTTTTGGCTAAAGCAACACTCATTTTGAAACGGATATGTATTGGAAAGGAATAAACAATACTACTATTTTTCATATATCTTCCACATGGACATAACCCTACACAGGCCATATCGGATGATGATTTATCAATCTGTCGGTGTCGTGTGGGACCCACCACGTTTTCTTTGCCAAACAGCTAGCAGAAAAAGGCAAGTATCTTTGCTTTGTGGGAAACAAACAATACACGAGGTAGTCCATAGTCCATACACACACAAAACCAATCATCTATTTGGCTAAATTCTGATACAATATGTAACAAGTTTCTGAGAAACCTTTTCAACAGACAACAACATCCCCAGCAGAGTGAACTGGCACATGCAATTGGAAAGAAAAATATAGTATAACTATATATGCTATGGGAATGTGTGTATCCTTGTTCTTCATGAGGAAGGACGTACACTGTTGTTGTTACTAAGAAAACCAAAATCCCCAAAAAGATCCTGCATCATGGAAGAAAACAAAAAAGAAGAGCACTTATTAACTGTTGTCCTCTAGAACTTCAATAAAGGGCAACCCAGTGCACTAAAGCTCCCGCATACGCACAGTCCGGGAAAGGGTCCCACCATTTTTGGTGTATTGTACGCAGCCTTACCCTGTTTTTTACACAAGAGGTTGTTTCTAAGACTTGAACCCGTGACCTTTCAGTCATATGACAACAACTTTACCAGTTGCGCCAAGGTTACCCCTCCCTCTAAAACTTCAATAATACATGCAAATAGAGAAATGCAATAAATATACTTCGACCCACCACCATCATATTATATTTTCATGTTGGAGTCATCCAGCAGAAACAGAATTCTCCCTCAAAAAAACACAATCATGTCCAAGTTAATAGCTTGGCATCATCATGTTTTTATGTAAGAGCTACAAATGGAAATTTA
>Ga0099826_10002925_pt1 | contig 11344 bp, 5 predicted proteins | sample Mtrugardesep15_FD_76830 | JGI IMG/M metagenome (GOLD analysis project Ga0099826, IMG submission 76830) | Root nodule microbial communities of legume samples collected from California, USA - M. trunc garden sep15 | ecosystem: Host-associated > Plants > Roots > Nodule | place: USA: California...
CTTTCTTCTCTACTTGGCAATGAAAAAACAATGCTGAGTTGTCTATTCTTTTTCGTTGTATCATAATTTGAATGAAAGGATCATGTGCATTGGTTTATTAAATTGCTCATACTATGTAATTAGTAAATAACTAAGTATATATGGTTTATGGCTTTTGTTCTTTGTTACTTTATTACTGTTGTAGCTTTTTTTTATCTTTAATAGTATGATAACTTTCTTTTATGTTAATTAAAGGCTACTCCAAAAAAAAACCTCCACTTCTAGATCCTTAGGAGAAATGTTCCAAGCATTGTTGATTAAGATTTTTCAAAATTATGGTATTCTCAATGTAACTCTTTCAGTTAAGGGTAGCACTATTCTTGTCCCACCACATTCGCGTATTGACAAAAGCTGTCGGTTCTATCGCAAAAGCTACAAAACCAATTGTGTTAAACCAACATCTTTTACTTAGTCATAGCAAACTTTTACTGAAAGAATGAGGAGCCAATAATGCAGAAAGTCATTTTGCACCAAACAAAAAACTTGATTATACAAGTATGCTAATTTTTAAGTTAGACACATACCTCTCACAAGGGCTCAGTTTAATCAGGTAAACTTAACTTATCATGGTACTAAAAAGATGTTTCCCCGATAGCGTAATTTGTCCCAACATTTGAAAAATATTAATTTCTTCTATCTCTGATGAATCATCAATCCGGCCAAAATATATTGTTGAGGTAATTATTAGGAATATTAAATAGTTATATAATTAACCAATATGTGAGTCCTTGCAGCAACAATTTGCTTTTGAGATCAATGTTGAGCATATTGAAAAACTCAGCTCATAGAGTCATTGTGCTGCTTGCAAGATTTTGAGAAGATTGTTGATAAATGTGTTTTGGCACCTTATTTCTCTCCCACTGAACCTGCCAAGTTTACCATTTCTAAGAGTCTTTGGTTCTAGCAGCATCATCAAGTTCTTACGGGTAGTAATTATAGGACCAAGGCTAGTAATTATAAATCAATTAAACTTGATTTTTTGTCTCTTCTAGTAAGGCAAGTTACCTGTCACATGATTTTGCTCAGAATTGAAACAACAACAACAAAGCCTTATCCCACTAAGTGGGATCAGCAACAAATTACTGGTTAATGTTCTATCGTAGACCATATTTCCTAATAGTTTGTCTTACAGTTTTTCTAGGTCTTCCTCCGCCTCTAGTGATATGATCATCATCTATATGCTATACTCTCCTTACTACAGAATCTATTGGTCTTCTCTCTAGATTCCAAAACCACCTAAGCCTATTTTCCACCGTATTTTTTATCATAGGTGTTACTCCAATTGTCTCTCTAATGTTGTCTTTTCTAATCCTATCTTGTCTAGTCTTATTACACATCCAATGCAATCATATCTCGTCTAATCTTACCACACATCCAATGCAACATCCTCATCTATGTTTTGCTTATTTTATTTTCCGTTGGTTCTTAACCGCCCAACACTCCATTCCACACATCATCGTCGGTCTTATAGTTGTCCGATAAAATTTACCCTTAAACTTGAATGGTATTTTCGTATCACATAAAACATTTGATGCTCTTCTCTATTTCAAACACCCAACTTAAATACGATGATTTACATCTACTTCTATTTCTCCGTCGTTTTGCTGAGAATTGAAACCTAAAATATATTTGTTTCTAAAGATGATTTTTAACATTTGAGTGAAAGTTGGAGAAACAGAACCAAGATGTGAATAATACATAAAGATGTGTTGAGATATTTTACTCATATCATCATACAAGTATTAATTTGTGCAGTACTTTAGTATTAATTTATAAGATTATAAAGAGTATAATTTTTTTCTTTCTTTGAGTTAATGATGATAAGTGTAATAAGAACCTATAGGAATCTCACTATTTTTAAGCTGCAGTACCCCTGTACAGTGTAGCACTCATCTCAGAGTTATCTCCTCAGGGACAAACATATTACTATAAGGCTATAACTTCCAATTAACAAGAATGTATAATTTGTAAAGCTAAACGGTAACGAAAAATATCAAATTCATATGATCTGAGAGGTAAGAAACTCTAGCTTCTCAAGTATATGGTCAAATATTTGACCACTGTGGTCGAATATCAAATTCCTTTGAGAATACGTTCAAGATTCTCAAAGGAGTTAATCTTCGAGTTGTGTAAGTCTATAGAAAACCATAAAACAATCTTTCTATTAGTTGATTCACATCCTAGTGTGGCAAGAAGAGGTTATGGTAGAAGCTTGAGTTAATTTTGATTGTTCACGATCCTTAAAAACAATAGACACAATTGACTCAATTTGTAGAAACTTGCATCATGTTATTTGATTTTTCATGCATGTTTGTTGGCCAACCTGGTTATCAAGGCCAGCCATTTACTAAAACTAAGTTGGCTGGTCATTGTGAATTGATTCTGTTTCCATATTCAAACTTTTCTCTCTTTTCTTTCTTTTACAGCTGGTAGTAGTGATATCTATCCCTTCCAAACTAGTAGATATATAAGCTTAGTTGTAGTTATAGTTCTGAATTCTTCTGAGGTGTTTCTTGAAGGATTAGATATGAGAATTCTTTACCCTGCTACTGCTAGCTTTGATTCTGTCTTTCTCTGCACTATTTTCATTTGATTTATCATGCATGTTCAACTTAGCAATTTTGTCCACGATGGTGATAGAAAATTGTTTACTTTTGTAATCACTTTTAGAAAGATTGTCATCAGAGGAATGCTAGAAACACACATTTTTCAACACACTCTTTTTGATTGGTTAAAATTTACATAGGTCCCACCAAATCATGTAGGGCCCATATAAATTTGGTGGGACTCTTGTAAATTTTAACCAATCGAAGATAGTGTGTGTCATTATTGCCAAAATCGTTGCCACTAACATTTTTGTTATGTTGATACTTATTGAGCAAGAATCAATTATCTTAGTATTACAATCCTGTGCTATTTTTAAATAGGCTTAATTGCAGTTTTAACCCTCTAACTTTCACAAAGTTGCGATTTTGGCCCCCTAAGAAAAAAAAACTACAAAACGGCCCCCTAAGTTTTGCATTTGTGGCAGTTTTGGCCCCCAAGGCCAATTTTGATTTGGTCAACGCTAACGTGGCACCCCAAGTGAGGTGCCACGTGTTTTTTTTTTTTGGCCTTCAGGGCCAAAACTGCTACAGATACAAAACTTAAGGGGCGTTTTTTTTCTTAGGGGCCAAAATCGCAAATTTGTGAAAGTTAGAGGGTTAAAACTGCAATTTAGCCTTTTAAATAATATGGAATAAAAAAATTACTCTTTGTACCCCTTTGTTTTTTTTATATCTGAACTATATCTTAATTCTTTTTTTTTTTAGTATGTTATATTTTTTTACGGAATCTAAGATAGATCTTCTTAAAAAATATGTATACAAAAACGCCTATAAATAAGAGAAACGGGGTTCAAAGATTCAAGCTCACAAATTTCATTAAGAAAAAGTTAAGAGTTAACGATTTCACACCTTTTCCGATCACCATGTCTTCAACAACCAAGAAGACAGTCACTATTGAAGAGTTCTGATGGAGAAACCTTTGAGGTTGATGAGACGGTGGCACATGAATTCCAAAGGATCATGTGCATGATAGAGAAAGATTGTGCCGACAACGGGATTCCTATTCCAAACATGACGAGCAAGATATTGGCGAAGGTGATTGAATACTGTAAGGACTAAGAAGCATGTGGTGGTCGCTGTCGTGAGTTCCGGTGAATGATCTCAAGTGTTGGGACTTAGAATTCGTGAAGCTACTTGGATATCAAGAGCTTATGCTATTTTTGTCTTTTGGTAATCGTTCACTGGATGACACTAGTCTATGATCGATGTTCTCTTTAGTTTTGTTTGACCATTACTAAATTTTCTATTCATTACTGAATGTTTTTATCAAATAATTAGTTACAATTATCAACAACTGTTCTTTTTATTTATCGTTATTCTATTGTTATATCTTCAACATACGCTTACCTTGTAAACATATAAATGTTATTTGATGTGTTAAAACTCTCATTCCTGTGAATATATATAGCATATCCAAAAATTTGTGATGTTGCTATGTAAGGTCGTGATAGAGTTAAAAATTTACCAATTGTTCCACGAGGCTCCTTGAAAAACAAAACAATTTATTGCCATTCACAGAGTTTGTTGGTTAAGAAGTCATGAGAATGAATAAAGTCAAGTTGGTCCCATATTCTCCTAGCATCGGGCAATCATGTAGAGTATGGAGGGAGAATGAGAGCAGAAGAGGACAGGTAGTATTAGTGATAATGTGGCAATCCACTCCAAACTGATTAGTTGGAAAGCGAACGCATTGCGTGGCTTGCTCATATAAAAATCTCTTCTGTTTTTTTTTAGTAATAAAAATCTCATGTTTTGAGGGATGCAAAACCCATCTTCATTTGAAATCGAGAAGTTATTTTGTGTCTACCCATGGGAGAATTACCCCAAATAAAAAAGCTTTTTATTTTTAAATTTTCAAATTTTAAATTATGGGCTCTAAGGATTCTACTAATAGAAATTTTGTATTGAAAATATTTATTTGTCTTAGCTATAATCACGCCACTTTTTGATGCAAAATTACTTATTTTAACACCTCAATACCTAAAGAACACTTGTTAACATTCTATTAAATTATTTATTCTTTCATTAACACTCCCTCCATCCCACAATGAAATACTCATTTGATCATTTCACACATATTAAAAAAAAAACCATTAGTGAAAGAAAGAAAAATTATTTTAAGTACTCGGTCAAGAAATGGCACATTAGCCATTATTATAACCCTTGAAATTAGGTTTGAGCAGGCAATCCTAAACTATTCATGTATGCTTAATATTATACTTTTGGAGGGGGGAAGATTGAGTTTAAATAATAACGGACAAGAATAACAACATAGTCGCATGTAAAAGTTAAACTATTCCAGAGTCAAACCATTCCATACATCACGACTACATGTACATGATTGAAAATTAGATCCGCACATTTGGTTGATCTTGTTCTAAAGCATCGACATCTAAAACAAGATCCTCCACCAATTTCTCCACATCTCAATAAAATTTGGCTTTCAGTCTAAACCATATTTCATTACCAATAATGCAAGAAAACAAAGCCAAAAAGAAGAGCCAACTACTTCAACAGATGGATGGAGATACTAGCTTATTTGGGGTTCCTAAGAACAATGATGACAGAATCTCCACGAAGGAACATTTTGCTGATGAAACGATCCTTGTTGACTGGCTGAGCCTTCTTCTTTCCTTTACCAGTCTTAGGCACCTGATACATACAAGCAGAACATTTAGCTCATGCCACAAGCAGACAAGTAAATTCAGATGTACTAAGTAGAGAAGTAATTTACATAAACAAACGTTGCATACCTCAGTCCACATTTCACGGACATTTTCAAGAACCATATTGCAGTGTCTATCAAAAGCCCTGACACGGCCTAGAAGCTTTTTGTTGTTACGACAATTGATCAGAACCTGCATGTGTTTGTAAAACCAAGCATCAAAAACACAGCACCGATCAAGAAGAACACACGGTACTATGAGTGTGTCGTATAAGAAAAAATACCTGTGTGTTGTTTTTCACACTCATCATGAGTACAGATAGTGGTCCGGTGTTGAATTCCTCTTCCTCATTCTTCCCGACAGCCTGTAAGAATTGAGTATGTCAGCTTGACAAGATTTTAAAGCATGTTAAATTTTAAACAGCCATTTAACATTAAAGCCAAAGTGCAATAAGAACCATTGTGACGCATGCAGAAAGAAAAAAGAAGACCAGGCTTCGGGCCTCTTCGTTATTTAAAAAAAAAAACTGAAAAAAGATGGGTAAACTTAAATTCAATAAAGAAAAGTAGTGTTACTTCAATGTAGAAACAAATTAGTATATCATTTTTAAGAGACAGAGCCACAACACAGCTGACTTACAAAATTAACAGAACATTTTATTGCTAACAACCTGCAATTCAATCTAACTAAAACATTTTGAAATCATCATAAACTAAAATTCCTTTACCTAGTTATGTAATGATAAACAATAGATATGACGAAATAACAATTCTGAATTAGGCCAAAACAAATACAGCATATTGAGTACTTAAATGTTTAGCTTGACTGTGAGTTTGACTAAATCATGCTGGCACTGTGATACTGTTGAAACTCCAAGTGTAGCTTCTGTTAAAATCAAGGTGACACCAAGATTCCGCCAAACTCAAGGTCAATCCAAATGTGCACTAAATATAACATAACAGATATGCGATCCGTATCAGGATCATAATGTAAAAATTGTGATAAAAAATATAATATAATTAAAGAATAAGTAACTTACATCTTCTTCCATTGGCCGGCTTCAATAAGAAAAAACAAGAAAACAAAAAATGTTAGACAACTGCAAAATTAAAAATAATGATAATAATATATCTCGATTTCGCAAAATAACAAGCAGGAGAATACATACCTCATTTTGGAAGAGTCTGTGGCAGGCAGTTAGCAAATTCCTCTGAAGAAGTTGAAACTGCAAAGAGTAATAACATAAATCAATCAGTTATTAAATGATAAAAGGTAACAAGAAAGCAACGAACACAAGGCGAAAATCTTAATTAAATTAAATTACAAAGGACAACAATATCATAATGAAACAGAAAATTGGAAGCGCCATGGCACAAGGGAAGGGAAAGTAATAAATGAGTAAGCCTCTTCAGTTCAGGTCTCCATGAAATTTCCGCATGTTAAACTCGGAAGAACGAAAGTTATTTTTTTATCATCCTCAGAGGCTATACTCAAATGGGGTTTGTTTTCAAGGCATGATAGACTTCAAAAGACAGAACTTAAACATATATAACAGATTATTAATCTAGAAGTGCCCAAAAAAAACCATTTGGAACAAGAAACCAAACAGCAACTGCTAAAATTTGATATATATATTACGTAGTCCAACTATAAAATCATAATAAAAACACAAGAGATGGAGGATATGACACTAGACTTAACACAACATAACCTTAAACAAGAACTGCTCGCAATAAAGCTTTGAGCAAACAAGAAACTATCATACCATAAAATCAATGTAATTTTAAATTCCTGAAAATCATGAAAAACAAATTAAAAAAAAATGCATTATTGATTCATTAGCAAGTCTATGCAGTTCAGGTCTCCATAAAATGGCAAAACAATAAAAATAACATCATAAAAAATGAGACTTGAAGGCCATGTCAGAAAGGAAAGGAGAAGAAATACATTAACAAGCCTCTTCAGTTCAGGTCTCCATAAAATTTCCGCATGAACAACTCAGAAGAACGAAAGTTATTTGTTTGATCATCCCCGCAGAGGCCTTACATTTAAGTGGTGTTCCAAGGTAAGAATCACCAAAAAGAGCAAATAGGAATAAAAATCAAGGCAACTGTGTGCTCAATTTCTACAATAAATCACAAAAAATAAAAATATTCTTCTTAGAATTCGTGGTTGGGCCTAACACAACCCCACATAACTGGCTTGTAAGGCATGGATAGCGCCCGCTTATAAACACGTATACAAGCCATCACTCAACCAATTTGGTACTCGTTAATAATTCTAATAAAAAAACATAAAAATGGGGATGGCAACATAAGAAAGCCTCTTCAGTTCAGGTCTCCATATATTTTCCACATGGAATACTCGGAAGAACGAAAGTTATTAGTTTAATCATCATCAGAGGCTTATTGAATGGGGTTTGAAGGCCTAGTCATAGTAGTCAATCTCGGATAGCGGTGCGTAGCGGCTGACCCCAAAAGTGGGATAGCGTAATAGCGGTCAACGGTATTTGATTATTTTTTAAACAAATTACATGAATAATGGTATAAAATATAAACAAACTTATATATTTCTAAAATATATATATATATATATATAATATAAAATTACATATAACACTCAAATCTCATGGGACATGCATAAAACAAAACACCAAAAAACAAGAGATAGAGGAACAAATTAAAAAAAAAAATGAGAAACCATAAAACAAAAAAAAGAGAGAAACCATACAACATAGACAATTAGGTTTTAAGAATCCCTAAAATCAATTTACAAATTTGGAAACCATACAAAGTGTTATAAAAATATGGTCAATTTGGAAATTTTCGACTAAAATCGGCTAAAGCAGCCGCTATCCGCTATAGCAGCCAAAGCGGCCCCTATCTTACTCCGCGCCGCAACGACAATACCCTACAAACCCTACACGCGGCAGCTATAGGGTCGCTATTGACTACGATGGGCCTAGTCAAGCAAAAAAAACATAAACAAGTAGAAGACCTAGTCCAGCTAAAAAACTTGGAGCAAAAACACTGAATTAAAAGACCAGAATATCATGACCCATATGGGAAAGATTTTACAAGTCATAACATAAACAAGTAAAACAGCCAATACAATTTGAAGAAAATTGGAACAAGAAACCAAACAACAATCACAATTAAAACGCAAGAAATGGATAACTCATAAGAGCCTTTTCAAGTAAAACCTAATCCAGCACTAAAACTACGAGCAAACAAGAAAAGTGTCTCTTCAGTTCAGGTCTCCAAGTATCTTCCGCATGGATTACTCAGAAGAACGAAAGTTATTTTGTTTTCATCATCCTTAGAGACATTTTTTCAGAAAATTGAAATTTCGACAAAAATGAAAGACGATTCGAAATTAAAAAGCACGAAGTAGAAGAAAATGTAAGCAACGTACCTAGAAGAAAGCAGAAGCAGATCTGAAATGAATGGAATTCGAGAACCGATTCGGATCTACTCTTTATACTGTTAAACCCTAGTTTTGTTCAGTTCAGAGTTCTGTTCTATCGCGTTTTGTTTTGTTTTGTATGACGACGATGGATCAAAACCCTGCTTTATGGGTCAACAAGCCCATTTTCAGCCCAAACCCGGTTTTATCCAACTCAATTCCATTTTCGTTCAAATTTCAAATTTATTCTTCCTACCCCCCACAAATGGTATACTCCTATCAGATTCCCAATTTAACTGTAAACATATTTTAAAAATTAAATTTAAAAGAAAAAAGCAAGTAGCAACAATTATTCCTAACTAAAAAAAATACTCAGTAAGTAACACAATAAGAACCCAAAAAAAAAATAGAAATGTCTTCTTTTACAATTGTGGCGATGAAATTTAAAGACGTGGCATTATAAACTCTACTCAAATCTATTATCGTCGACTCAATCTTATATCTAGACATGTCATTTTCATTGTTATTTTTCCTCCACTTCTTCCATCTTTTTAACTTTAATTTCAAAGTTAAATAAAATTGTACCACTCTTTCTTTTCTTCTTCCTTTTTTTAGCAAATTTTACCACTCTTTCTAACTTTCTTTTATTTATTTAATTCTAACTCATTCTTAAAGACCATTTAAGTGCTCTCTCTCTCTACCGTTCTTTCTTCCATCATTTTCTTCTTCCTTCTTCCAATTTTGTTTTCGTTGCTCTCTCTTCTTATTTCTTCCATTTTATCACTTTATTTTCAACACTTCACAACCTTCAATTTGTTTACTCACTAATTGATAAAATAAAATAAATCTCATGGTTGTACTTATTTTACTAAAATATTTGAACAGTTTCTCTTCATTTAATCTTTACCACTGTTAATTTTGGTCTCTCTTTAATACCCTTCATTTGACTTTTATCTTTTACAGCTTCTATTTTCACTCGCAAACAAATCTTACATCTCATAAAAATCTTCCGCTCATCTTCACAATTTTAACTATCTTTTTCAATTTTCAAATATGTAGATAGCGTTGGCGTTATACTTTTTCTGGTTAACCATATTTCATAGTCAAAATATATTTTTTTTGCTAACAAAATAAATAGTAGCAGCAGCCAAAAACAATTAGAAAAATCTCTTTTTAAGTTGCTCCCAAAATAGTCATTTTTTATTTACCAAATCTTCTTATGCACAAAAAAACAACCAATCATAAAATTTCTTCTTTTTATTTATTAACAAAACTGTATAGAAAAAATAGATAAAAAATCAAAATCAAAATCAAAATTGTAGATTAAATGAGGGGGAAAAACTACATCCAAACAAAAGAGAATAAGAAAAAAAGATAATAAGAAAAACAGATGATATGCGGGAACAGTGGACAAAAGGTTAAGTCTAAAAATGATTCATTTTTCAAGCCAACTCCTTTCATAAATTTACTTGGATGAAACAGTAAAGGAGAATAAGAGGATGACAAATATGTAATTGATTTGGGTAAAGGTGAACGATTTTGGTGCTCTTACAGTCTTACTAGCCTAAAGGGTGAAGGTCTTGCGTGTGAGGAAGCGGAAGAGTTCTTTTAGAAAGAAAAAAGAGAAAAAATAATCACAAATAAAGTGAGGGGGGAACTTACGTTCTTTAAGTACCAGGTATTATATTTCCGTTTTTTAGGAAATATTTCTAGAGAAAACATTTTCTAAATTTAAAACAAACATATTCTGCGACTTATTTTCCATTTTTGTTAAACAACCCCTAAGCTTCCTATTCCTCTGTTGCACATATTGCGGTTTCCTTAATCCAGCGAAAAAGTTCCATCACAATACCTGCAATATTCAAACGAAAAAATTAAACTGATGTTTCCTTTTCGTTGTGTTGGTCTCGTTTTAAGTAGGACAACAATTTATGCATTAGGAACTACATTATTAAATGCATTAATGATCGGAAACCAATATAATACCTGTTACTAAACTTCTCAACAGCATCTGAGGCATATAGAAGGGTTTCATTGGCTTTCTCTAGAACCATGTAAAGCTCCTTCCCTCTTGTAACTCGAGAAATAACCCAGGCATTATTCTTTGCTCTTATGCAAACCTCTAGATCTTTCTCGCAACTATGCTCGTCTAGTTTTGCTCGACTCTTCTCCAACTCAACCTCCTGCCTAAGCTTATTCATAGCAAGTAAGGATTCCTGCACCGGGTATGAAAATCAAAGTTTAAACTGTTTTCAGCTTTCAAGTCAGCTACTTGGTTTACAGTGCCAACCACCAAACAGTTTCATTAGAAGCTTTGATCTCTATTGGTAGAAAAGTTGAAATTTTAATAGCAATTATTTCTATTTATAACATGCATATCATGTGTTAATTTAAAAAAATTAAAGGAAGATGGAAATCAGAATACAGTGCAATGCCAACACTCTACCTTAGTTAAAGTTGTAACTTTTGTTGCTGGAGAAGCTCTGGATACATTTCTATCACCATCCACTAATAAATAGCGGTACCCGCCGACATGATATGCGTTCTCACCACCCCATCCTTTGGATAGTTTCTCTTCAATTTTCAATATCTTAAGCGATGCCTGATGTATTCATTCAGCAAACAAAA
>Ga0099826_10002927_pt1 | contig 11338 bp, 6 predicted proteins | sample Mtrugardesep15_FD_76830 | JGI IMG/M metagenome (GOLD analysis project Ga0099826, IMG submission 76830) | Root nodule microbial communities of legume samples collected from California, USA - M. trunc garden sep15 | ecosystem: Host-associated > Plants > Roots > Nodule | place: USA: California...
ATAACAAAATGCTAGGGAATTCTTTTTTAAAAACAGTAAACTTTAGTGTTATGTTGAGGTAGGGACCGAACTCGAATATCACTCTACTCATTAACTCTTTCACCCCAGCCACCAAATTATCCTATTATTCCCAAATGATATGGAAATAACAATAGCAACATAGAAAGAAATTATCAATGTATAGTTTAACATGAAAAGAAGCAAGTATTTCAAAAAAAGAAAATACACCTTGTTCTGCCACATCAATAACATAACAAATATTTGTGTATTTTCCGTAATGAAATGTGTTACAAAAGGTAACACTGTATCCTGACTTGTTTGTTTGGATCGAGCTTATGAAAAAGAGCTTATATAAATAAATAAGCTTTTATGCTAATTCATAATATTAATATCTTACTAATGAAAATTGTATATTGATAAGTTGTTTTTTCATAAACTACCTTAACAAATTTATAAATAATACGTTAACGCTTCTTTATTTGCATAAGCTCTAAAATAAGTCAATCCAAACAGACCCATGTCTTTTGGCAAGTCTTATTTTTACTAGCTAATAGTGGTTTTTGATAAGCTAATTCAAGTAGCTTATAGCTTATCATTATTTATCCCAATTTTACCCTCGTAATCTTCATTGAAAAAAATTAAATATTAATTAAATGTTATTTTTATATCATTTCATATATATATATATATAAGCTACTTCAACCGCTGATTTTACCAAACACTATAAATTCAAGCTAGCTTATGAGTTATACGCTATTGTTTTACCAAACAGAGTCTATAAGTTACTTACAAGTTATCATTCATAGGAAATAAATAGTATAGATGAACCTTAAAACAATATTGATATGAAGTAGACATTTTATCAAGCACCTTGTGTGCAAACTAACAAAAGAAATGAACATAGTTAGATTAAACAGATTAAGCTTACTTTGATGATTCAAAACAGCTGGAGATTGAGAAAAATGGTATGCTGTGCGAGATACTGTCGCTTCGCTTATATCAGAGGAATGGAGTTCAACAATGGATTGCTTTGGTTGTGTGTGTGTGTGTGTTTTTTTTTTCGCAATAAAAATGGTTAAATATATTATTATTATTTATAAAAAGAAAAGTTGAAGTTTTTTTTTAAATCACGTAAAAGAAAATCACACACTCTCTCTCTCTCTCGGGGAGAAAATTCCTTACTTCATTATCTTCCTTCTTCCGCCTCAAAAGAGTAAGTTCTTCAATTCTTCCAATTCTCAAGCAAAAGAGATTTGGAGGAAAAGTAGAGGAATTGGTACTCTTTGCAATTGTCAAGGTGGGTTCTCTATTTAACCTTGAATTTAATTATATAGATATGTATTTGTTGTTTAATAGCAATATCATATCAATGGGTATGTATTGTATGAGAAAATTAGGTTTTCTATCATATTATGATTATTATTTAAGAGAAATTAGTTTAGTTTACTTGAACATAATTGGCCTATAAGCTAAAAAGAACTAAAGAATAAATATGAGCATTCCTTCTTAATTAATTATTATAAAGAAATTCTTACATTGAAGATATTGAACTTGCAAATGAACATAATGGACTGCTATTGACAGGTTATATATGAATATGATTATGTTCACTGTTGGTTTATGATACTAGAGTCATAAGCACATCCTAAACTGTCGGTTGTTTATCTTCCTTCTCTAACTATAACCATCAATTGTGATCAGTACAATTGGAAACATGAATGTTAAAGCAGTTAATAAAAATTGAGGCAGATCCGGTAAAGTATTGTCCATTATATCTAATGCTTTACCGGCAGGTGGATACTAATACTACCATACAGATGCTTACTTAATTAGTTTTCTATGAGCTGACTGAATAGGGAATAATGCAGTTAGTTAGAGGCTATGAAGCACGGACACTCTTCAGATTAGGCGTGTCCCGATGTCGGACACGTATCGTGTACGACACCGACACTTGTAATTACACTTAATTATATGATTTTTTCAAATTATAAGTTGTGTCCGTGTTGTGTTCGGTGTCTGTGTCTGTATCCGTGCTTCATAGGTTAGAGGCCACAATTATGGTTATAGTTAGAGAATCCACCGAGACAAGTAGATCTCATCCCACTCCTTTTAATTTTTTTTCCTTCTAATAGACTGGTGAATGTTGTTGCGGACTCAAGGATTAGTTCTCCAAAAATAGACTTCAGGACTCTATTTGGATTTTGTTATGTAAATGTTTGAATTTGAAATTCATGTACATCTTGAGATTTGTATCTTGTTCTTATAAATAAGACAAGAATTTAACTTACCCTGTAATTCGACTCAATTTTGTATAAAATTCTAGAAAAATTATACGGGATGCTATAGTTGTGCTTGTTAAATTTTTCCTCTTGGCTTGATTGTGTATACATAGTTAATCAAAGGGTATCTAAAATGACCATTCAGTGGGAAAATGAGTGAGGGGAAAAGGGGGGGCTGGCAACTTAAATGTGTTTCCTTGGGGGAAGGTGTGAACCAAATAATAGATGGTAGTAGAACTATCTTTCATTGCGTTTATATGCTTGTATACTTTACTTATTTGTTAATTTTTTGTTTTACAATCTTTGTAGCACCAACACATTTGATCGAAAATGTGTTCAGTGTCGGACAACGATACACCATCGGCACATTTGATCGAAAATGTGTTTAATGTCAGACACCGATACAACATCGACACATGTGATTTCATTCGATTAATCCATTTTTTCAAATTGTCATCAGTGTCGACGTGTCAGTGTCGTGTCTTATGTCTATATCACTATTAGTGCTTTGTAGTTTGCAATTATGTCATTGTTTTCTAATTGAGCTGAAATTGAGTTATATCTTTTTATTAATTTTGTCCTTTTTCTTCTAAAGAATGAATTTTATTACTTCAGGGAAGTGGTTTTTTGAATGAGCTGGCTGGTGTTGAAAGATTTCTTGTGGTCTTGGATGAACTGAGATATTCAAGATTTCAATTGTCAGACCTGAAGCAGGTATAAGAAATTCTTTCTCTATGTGCAATGCAATTTGAAAACTTGTTGATTTATGTCTTTGGTTATCCATTATTGAATTTGAAGGATTGGCCGGATAAATACCTCAATTGTTTGTGTTGGAAATGAATGGTTATTTTCATCTTTTGTCGTCCCAATGAAGGAAAATCACTGTATAATTTGATTACATTTGTCTCTATGTTGAATTGTCAGACCTGAAGCAGGTATAACAAGCTCTTTCTTTATGTGTGATGCAATTGGAAAATTTGTTGAGTTATCTCTTTGGTTTGTCCTTTATTTATTTGAAGGGTTGGCTAGATAAATTTCTCTCTTGGAAATGAATTGTTAGTTTCACCTTTTTTTCGTCTCAGTCAAAGAGAACCGATGTATGATTTGATTGCAACGTTAGTATTTTATCGTTAGTATTGTGAAATTTAACACTCACCAAGTGTTTGAGTCTGAGTAAAAAGATTTTTAGTTTTGATATTGATTTTGTTTTGGATTTGTGTTGTTGATCTTATTCTGTTCATTTTTGTGTTTTAATTTTGCTATATATTTGAAGAATTCCATTTTTGTGTTCTTTACAAGTGGATTGCAGGAGCTATGGGTTAAATCATTCATTCTCAAGATATCTTGACTGCAAAAGAAACAACAAATGGTATGTGTTTCTTATTGTTTTATTTGATACTCATCATATGTTTTGAATATTGGTTTGTAAGCATAAGAGGTTTTCTCACCACGACAAATGATTATTGTTTACTTATATGGTTGTCCTTTAAAGGGTGTGTGGTAACATTGTTGAACTATGTGTGCCCTTTTGAATTTTTATAGATCTTTGCAGATTGGTAATGATCTTTCTCAATTTGTGGGGCCTATTTTGCTGAATCATCTCTTAGATGTAAGATTATTTCTTTCAAAAACCAAATTGGATTGATATGAACGTACAAAGAAGTACAATAGTACAATGATAGAAAAGATGAGAAAAAGATGGATACACAAGAACGTTTATGGCTTGAACTAGACTATTATAGTGTGTAATTGTTGTTTTTAACGTGCAGTCAATGCAAAATGGAGATCCGTCTTGGATCGGTTACATCTACGCCTTCTCCTTATTTGTTGGAGTGGTAAGGATATTATCTCTTATAATTTGAAGAGTTTTGGTTCAGTAAAATCAGCTTATGGTGAACTTTTTACATTTTAAGTGTTGATGAGATTTTTATTGTTGTTTACATAGGTTGGTCAGGATTAGATTTTTCACATATGGAGTGAAGTTTTGCAATTTTGGACATGCCACATGTTGGATCGACTCTAATACCATCTAAAATTTTGGACATTCCTTGCAGGTTTCTCTATACTTCATTACGAATAACTTTGGAACAATGTCTGAGAGCCTGCAATTTCATAACTCTGCAGCATCATTTTGAAGTGTATAATCTGATATCCCGAATTGTTTCTATTGTTATGAGTTGCATTTATATTCTGATTTTTCAAGGGAATAAGGGCTTTTGATTTTATTGCAATGCTTATTTTCTTTCAATTTTGGTGAACATGATATGGCACATATAACCAATAAGGGTCTAAATGTTGAACCACACCAGCTTGGGGCAGGACATTTTAATATATTAATGTAGATGAGGTAAGGTATAGAAATCTCCTAAAATTGGTGTGGCTGAGTTATCAATTCATATGCTCTTATCACAATTAATTGGTTATTTTTTAAATGAGTTTTTTTAGTGTACAGAGAGGCTGGTTCGATAGTTGCCGAAAATTTGACCGATTTTTGATGACTTTGGTTGATAAAAGATTTATAGCAAGAATTTTTTTTTTTTGGGCAAAGTCTAATATGATAGAGTTGAAAACAAGTAACTTGAAAACAATATATTGAGACAATGTATTGTTTCAATTTTTTTTATCTTTCATGGTGTTTTTTGGAGTTTGCTTCAAGATCGATGATGCAGTAAATCCGGAATCCTAATTGCTTTGATGCTTTTCCTTTCCTGTTATTCTTTCACCTTTACATTTTATACTTAGTTTTATTGTTGTTTACATAGGTTGATCAGGATGGAGTGGCTGAATTGAGAAACAAGGTCTTGATATGAACATAACAGCTTTGGTAATTGACGTTTTTGACTCTTATACATTACATTAAATGATAGAATTTTCAATTAATTTTTCTGGAGTATAATTATTTTTGTTATTAGATTATGTACTTATATATTCGGCATCAAATTGGTCAATGATACTGTTGGGACATTAGCTTGAGGCCGTCATACAAGGAAGGATGTCATTGATGTTGTTATTTTAGGTACCGGAACAAATGCAGCGTACGTCGAGAGTGCTAAAACAATACCAAAATGGCACGGTGATTTGCCCAAGTCTGGAGAAATGGTGAGCTTGCTGTTTTAAAAATAGGTACAGATTATTTGATATAAAAAATATAGTAAATATTGAAGCTTCAATATATGAGACTGATGTAGGTTATCAACATGGAGTGGGGAAACTTCCGGTCGTCGCACCTTGCATTAACTGAGTACGAGTATTCATTAGATGCTGAGAGTTTAAACCGTGGTGAACAGGTACAATTGCGTTATTTGGGAAGATAATTTTGGAATGTATTTGGGAGAAATTGTTCGTAGAGTACTATACAAAATGGTCGAAGAAGCTAGATTCCATTCATATTAAGGTACAAATTCATGATTTTTCTGCTAGCTTCTCTGCCACTTGCATTCATAGTAACATTCGTGATTGTTTGTGGTGATACTGATGGTTCAGTTTCTCCTTATAACTTGAGATGGTTTCTGTTATCCTAGATGGGAGGTTATGGAGAATTTTTACGGCTATATGCTTTATATCCTGTTTTGGTCTCTGGTTGGAGCAGACCACTTTGACTTTTAAAGTGAATTTTCTGACTTTAGGCCTTCAACAAGGCATGATAGTTTTGTGGCCTCTTTTTAGTGTTCAGGACATGTTTTTCCAGTACCTTCTTAGGAATCATCTAGAGCAAATTTATATATTCTCTCCGCTTAACAATGATAAATCAAATGAATTTAAGGGTTTAATATAGCTCGACAAAGAATTTGTTCATATAATGTTACACATAAACGATTTTATTTTAGATTTAAAATTTTACGCTCCTAATTTCTTTCTGCCTAAATTTGCTCCAAGTTCAATTTCTCTCCAAACAGAAGATTGGGGAAATTTTGAGCATTCATTAGTTTGTCCATTTGAATATTGCTTACACAAGTCATGATTTAATAAAATTCTTGAATTCGTTGGTTAATGTGCTTCTTATAGTTACCCCTTTACCAGTATTATCATCGAAGTTCTTGTATCTTAACCATAAGAATTTGACATGCAGGACACCTGACATGTCTGCCATGCAGCATGACTCATCCGTTGATCTCAACGTGGTCAAAACCAAACTGAAGGAGATTTTAGAGGTACATGAAATTCACTTTTTTGTTCTAATAAATGTTTTCTAAAAAGACTTTTTTATTGTCTTTATAATGACATCTAAAATTTTAAAGGTCGATATGGTAAAATTTCATCGACTTAACTTTGTTCCTTTTTGTTTGTCTAATTGTATTAGATATCGGATACCTCCCTGGAAGTGAGAAAGGTGGTTGTTGCATTGTGCAATATTGTTGCTACCCGTGGTGGTCGTCTTTCTGCAGTTGGTATCGTGGGAATTCTAAAGAAGTTGGGAAAAGATACCATCACTGTTGGTGAGGGTCAGAACAATGTGATTGCCATGGATGGTGGATTGCATTAGCTTTACACTGAATACAGAAAATGTTTAGAGAATACCCTAAAAGAGTTGCTTGGTGAAGGTGTATCAGATAGTGTTATCGTTGAGCACTCAAATCATTGTTCAGGAACTGGTGCTGCACTTCTTGCTGCTTTTCATTCTTATTACCTTGATGGTTAGCAATTATCATGTTAAGATGTTTGTCGACAAACGAATTTTGTTCAAATTTGAAGTGAGTGATGCCAACCTTTATCGTAATTGGCGTAGCTATACTGTCAAAAGAATGACCATGAATGAGGAAATTATTAATCGGTTTTTGGACCTCCATGAGATAAATGTAAAGTCTAATTATGACTATTTTTTTCTAATTATCTGTCAACCAATTATATGCAAACTGAGACATGATCCTTTTGATTTCTTTTTTTTTTCAGCTTGGTAATGACGAAGAGGACGCTGCATATGTTGAGACTGTTTGTGAGTTAGCTGATCAAAATCTTGAGGTATATGTTTTTGATCATTTCTACAGTTTATAAAGGTTGTAGTTAGCAGCAGCAAACTGAAAATTATACATCACTTTTCTCATGCAGGAAAATATTTAAGTGGTTGATTCAAGCAACAAAGACGAAGTTGCTGCTGCTGATTCGGTTGTGACTCCAACTAGCAAACCTTCGGGAAAGCAGTCTACTGATAGCGTGGAATTACTTGGTGATGTTTTTGTGCTTGGTTCTGATGGATCTGCTACAAAAGAGCCAAAGCTGTTTGATTCAAGCAACAAAGACGATGTTGCCGCAGTTGATTCAGTTGTGACTTCAACTAGCAAATCTTTGGGAAAGCGATCTGCTGATAGCGTCGAATCACCAGATGATATTGTTTTGATTGATTGTGATGCATCTGTCACAAAAGAGCCTAAGCTGGTGCGTGTTAAGGTTGAAGCCGATGAGTGAAGTCTCTTGAAAGATTATCGAGTTTCGGTTGTGTTGATGATGTCCAAGTCCGTTGTCCTTTCATTTTGTTTTGTTTTTTCTTTTAATTGCTGGGTTGAAGTTTTCAGTTATGTGCCAGACTTATGGTGTTTTTATGTATGACTTTATCAGTTTATCGTATTTTGTTTCCGTTAATGACTGTTTAGGAATTATAAGTTGTGCACAAAAATTTCTCAATCAATTAAATTATGGTTTTGTGTTTTGAAAGACCTGTTATACTTTTCATTTATTTCCATTGTGCATAATGTATATGAAGGCTCATTTATTTCTATTCCTGATGTAGTAAACTTCAAATATGTTTTGTCCATTCAATGTTCCTTGATGCATCACTAATAGTCACGTACCATTCTAGCAAATAAAATAAATCCCGTGAAGACATGATGTATTTATCTTATATATAAAAATAATAAAAAACTTAAAAGAAGTTGTGATTTTACCTCATAATTACAAATACAGTTATGAATCTTATGATATTACAAAATTAACAAATTCATGGGATGGGAATAGCTGCTGCATTTCTCTACCTTGGTTTATTTGACCCTTGCAAATTGTAAAAGCAAAGAGGATAGTTTATGAAGCGGATTGTACTATGTAAAATGAAAATATCAGTCACCAAACATAGCAATTGATCAAAATCTGTCTCTCGGTATTTTGTGATGTAGATTGATTGAATTGAGAAGTGGAAATGGCTTTTTCATTTTCAACCCCAATTGGATTAAGACTTGCAAAGGGATATTGTCCATACTCTATGACCTAACGGACCATAACCAAAAATGTTACTACTTTCTCGAAAATAATTCATATTAAATCATTTTTCATAATTTAAATAAGTAGTATGAGTAACTCCAAGTGTTTGATTGGGTGGTCAAAAGATGAATCTTTAACATCAAATTTTGAGTTCAAGTATTTCTTAACATAGACTGAACTAGTATTCTCTTCTCACTTTAAATTTAAATTCTCTATCGAAAGTAATATAAAATAGTAATAATAATTTTACTAAAATCATTTTGAAAAGTGAGATTTTATTTGAACATATTCTTTTCAGGTGAGGAATGAGCATATAACAAAAGTGAACATGCGCTATTTTTTTTTACAAGAACATAAACCATTTTATCACCATAAAGAAAAACAAAAACCATTTCATTTTTTCTTGAAAATTCTAAAGAATTTATTTATAACCATGTATGAAATCAAATCCGATTTTCTTTAATTAAAAAATCTAAAGAATTTATTTATCACAACTTATCCTACCTTTTTACCAATGTGAAAGACAGATATTAACTGCAATTTAGTATCCAGTCCTTTCAGGTGAGCAAACTTCTGCATCAGACTGATAGTTCAATGTCTCTCTACCTGATTTATATCATTTTGTCTTTCAATTTCAACGTATATAAATCCTTTCACACAATCTACAGCAAAGGAAGATATTAACTGCAATTTAGTATCGAGTCCTTTCAGGTGGACAAACTTCAGCATCAGACAGATAGTTGAAAGCCTCTCGCGCCCTATTGCAAGAGTACTCTAAATATTGTATTATGATTTATAATTACCTCTCATTTTGCAATCTATCCTTCCAATATAATTGCGAAAATAAGACATGTTAATTATGAAATATCATTATAATGTTAATTATAATGTTCTTTTCCTAATCTCTTGAACAAAATAAGACATGTTTTTTCCTGCAGCAAAGCTTTATAATCCTTCGATAAATGTTTTAAAAAGGTACATATAGCTAAGATTTGTGCAATATGCTTGCTTTTCACAATTATGAAATTTGCATTTTTCCCTTAGTATACTAGAGTGTAAAAGGGCAACAATTTTTTGAAAAATGCAGCTATTTCTCTTAATTTGCTCATTTTTCCCTTATAACAAAGTTTTTTTTTTAAAACTATCTTAACTTGGGTATGTTGTTTCTTTGGTTTATTTTGTGTGATGTGAATATTGGTGTTAATCCCTTTTTGGTAACTCTATGACAGTAGCACTCAATTTTATAATTTTGGCTAATATGTAATCGTAATTTGCACGTCATTGGTTCCAATTAGTTTAATCTTAATTATTATGTTGTTTTTCCTGATCTCATGAACAAAGAATATGCTCTTCATCAAATAGATTTTTTCTATAAAGGTTATGATTATGCAAGTAGCAAAATTTATAGGGTTCTACATTTTGTGAGAAGTACATGATCACGGGTATGCCCAACTTTTTTATTGTACCGACCCCAAACCAACTTATATACCACTTATGAAATGGTTTTAACTTTTTATTTATTTATTTTGTTTGTGAGGATTTGTTGGCTACATAATGAATGATTCTGATAAGTACAGTAGTTCAAATGATCTCACTAATAATGGGAATGGCTGTTGCACTTTGCATTTTCCTTATAGAATGAAAAAAATGAATTTCGATTTTCCCAATATTGGCTGAGTGGATCTAATACAATCTTGAAAGAAATGAGCATGGCTTTTTATGCGGATAACTTTCTTATTGCATTTTTCTTTTGTATGGCTTTTTATTTATAAGCAAGTGTAGACATAGACAGTTGTAATAGTTATCTAATCCTTGTCTTGAATTAGTTTAGTCTATTATTGTTCAGTTTTTGTTATTACAGGGCTGATAACATGGCACACAAAGCTGTCGGGGAAGAGCCTTTATCCGAGGAAGATCTTGCAAGCTCCATTTTTAAGCCGCTGGCTGAACCATCATGACTTGAGAGTTTCCTCATAACAAATTAAATTTCCAACTATTGCAACCAAATCAATGGGTAAGTTTTTAGATTTTGATGGTGACCGAGTTCTTTAATTTCCAACTATGTGAAGAAAATGTTACTCTTAAATCACTCGAACCGGAAGGAAGCCACGATTGAACCACTAAAATAACCAAAACCATATTAAGGTCTGGTTTAAGGTTCAATTAGTTGAATTGTCGGGTTAAGTTTTTTAAAACCTGATTATAACTTTCTGTTGTTACCCTTATTAATGATATATATCTTTTCTCTAGCCGAAAACTACTAAATCATGGTTACATTTTTCTCTTGATGTTCTGCAGGGTTACTGGGCAAAGCTTTAATAGACTCTATTTGCTGAAAGCTTTGCATGAGAAGGATTCAAAATGCAATTTATGTTTGTAACTCTGATGCATGCTATGCATTGATTATGTAATATCTTTTCCTATATGGATGAGAATGTTATGGTGCACAATAGATGATTATTGTTATAAGGCCAAACAATTTTTGTTTTTCTTCAATTTTGTTTCATAAATATTTTGATAAACATTTTTAATGTTTGTGCAATATTCCTTAATTTACTCATTTTTCCTTTGGAACAATTTTTTTAAAAGATACGTTATTCAAGTATCCAGCCAAGATACGACTCAATTTAGATGTTTTAAGCCAAGAATTCAAATGCGACTCAATCATGGCCAAACACATTATTATTGTGTTTAGATTAATTACACAACAATAATAACAAGGTTAAGACTACTAGCAAAAGGGTGTGAGAGGCTTTCAGCCATCTCTCTGATGCAGAAGTTTGTTCACTTGAAGGACTCGATACTAAATTGCAGTTAATATCTGTCTTTGTTGTAAATCATGTGAAAAGATATATATATATATATATATA
>Ga0099826_10002928_pt1 | contig 11338 bp, 9 predicted proteins | sample Mtrugardesep15_FD_76830 | JGI IMG/M metagenome (GOLD analysis project Ga0099826, IMG submission 76830) | Root nodule microbial communities of legume samples collected from California, USA - M. trunc garden sep15 | ecosystem: Host-associated > Plants > Roots > Nodule | place: USA: California...
ACACACTCTTCACTTCAGACGCACTCTTCAGACGCTGTCTTCAGACACACTCTTCACTTCAGACGCACTCTTCAGACGCTGTCTTCAGACGCAGAGTCACAGTTATTGATTAATATTCTAATAGAGGCATCAATTGCGTGTATGACTCTGTTCTCATATCTAGTGAAACAATGACAAATTCCTTAGCCTTCGTATTCTTCCAACCATAAATACAAACTGGATGATTGTGAATAGCCAACCAATTAAGACAATCATTCAAATACACACCGTCACTCCCACCCGGACCATCATAGAGACAAGGAAGAGGAACCGCGGGAAAATCTGGAATAGTTTTCCAAACATTATCACTTAAAACTTGCACATGAGTTTTATTTCGAGCTTCATCCATCATTAACATTACAACCTTATAAGTCTCGGATGAATTATCATAACCAAACACGAACCTAAAATGAGTAAAGAGGTACGAATCAATATCCTGAATCTGATAATTCCCAAACTTATTTGACATTTTACACGTGGCAGGGTTCCAGAGACGGAACCAGACCTTTCTAGGCAGAAATGAGGAATAAAAAGCATAACCAAGCAAACAAAGTAATCCATTGCAGGAACCAATATCATAGAGGTACTCCTTAAACGACGCACAGAGAAGGGAACAACCGCATTGTTAGCCATATAACTCCAGGATAGTGTCAAGTAAGGGTTTCGAGGTGAAGTTTGATGAATTTAGGATGAGAAATTATAGAATTCCAAGATTTGCAGACGCAACACATTTGCATAAGAAATTTGACATTGGAGAAGGAAAGGATTTGGATGATAAGGTCATCAGAGAGGATTATGGATGGAAGATTACGCATTAGAGCGAGCTATATGCTGTTGTCGATGGAGGCTAGGTTGTGAAGCGGCTGCTGGTCGAGTTGCCTTAATTAATGGAAAACGATTGTTATTTATAGGTGAATAATACTTCGTGATCAGAATAGGCGGTTGTTGAACCAAGGCCCAAATCATGGCAGATTTCAAAATATTTTAGTGATTGCTTCTTACGCAAGCAAGTGTACTGTTCCCCTTGTCAACGTATCTTTTTTTAGATTTAAGTTTGACTTTTTTTTTAAGTATTTTTTTTGTGTCCGGAGTTCAAATCTCGGACATTGGATATATTATGTAGTGTCTTTACCAACTGAGCAAAACTTACGCTCAGTTGGTAAATAATAGTAGTAGGTTGATATTTTTGTCTCAATGAAAATGTGCACGCTTGCTAACTTAAACTTTTATGTTTTTTTGTTAGCAAACCCCATTTATGTATTTTTTAGTCCTTGTGATTCAAAAAAGTATATTAGTAGGTGTATTAATTAAAATTAGAGCGTAAAGTAAGAAAGAAAGGTTGGGCTTAATAGAAAAGGCCCAAAAGAAAAGAAAAGAAAGGAAGAAACGGAACTTTGGTGGGTGGTGCGATTAGCGATGGTGTTTGGGTGGTGGGAGAGAAGGACAAAACAAAACACAATTTGTTTTGGATGCATCTTCCTCATTTCCTTGATTGATTATTAGGTCAAACAAAAGGATTTGATTTTGATTTGGTTTCAGAAAATCATCACCCGATGCAAGGTGTGGTGGTGCTCAACACACAATCTTACTGCACAGCTGCCCTTCAACCTTCTTCTTCTTCTACCAGAAAGGTAGGTTTCATTTCTATCATCTTGTCTTTACTCGTTTTTTCTAATAATTATATCATAATATACTTTCTTCGTTGTTGCAGGGCACGAGGTTTTTTGGTACCAATGTTCCTTTTAGGACAACAAGTAACAACCAACTTCTGCCGCGTCCTTCCCTCTGCTTTCATAAACGTCCATTTGGTTAGTTATTTAGTTACCTACCTTCAATTCAATTGTTTGTTGATTTAGTTAGTTATTTAGTTTATACTTAATGTTGCGTAAATACTTCACTAGGCCGGCCCAATTCCATTAGAGACAAATCATAACTCGTTGCCAACTTATTTTCATAACTTCTCATACTAAGTGTATGTTTGGTTCTGCGTGAGTTCAATGTAAAATGATTTATGTCTCTACTTTCTAGATTTAAAAGCTACAATTTCTAGCTTCAAGTAGAATCATTCTTGGAGGCAAAATCAATTATACTCTAGAGCAACCAAACATTTCAGAATCAATTCCACACCTCTATTATCCATCTAGAAGTGAAACCAAACATACACTAAATATCTTGTGAAAAATCATATAGATTATGTGAAAACAATTTCACTTATTTTCACACTGCTTGGATAGACAACTTATTTGCTCCTTATAGCACAAGAGTTTATCATGATAAGCGCTTACGTATAAGCTATTTCTATAGGAAAAGATAAAATGTAGTTAAATTGTTTTCTTATAAACTATAAGCTGTTTCCATAAGCTATCTTAGAGAATTTATGAAAATAAACTGAAAACAGCTTATGAATAATATCAAAAGCTGTTTTCAGATGTTCTCAAAAACAGCTAACAAGTAACAACTAACAACCTTCTGCCGCATCCTTCGATTTGCTTTCATACACATCCATTTGGTTAGTTAGTTAGTCAGCTACCTTAGTACCCTCTCTTCAACTTCCAACTATTTTTCTTCAATTAAATTTTTTGTTGAATTTGTTTTGTACTAAATATTATACAGAAACTTCACTATGCCCAATCCCATTTGAGACAGCATAAGTTTTGTGAGACTGTTTGGGAGAACTTATTGAAACAGCTTATGATAATTTTCAAAAACTTTTTTCAGCTTCCTTTCATAAGTTTTCTAATATAGCTTATAAAAACAACTTATAGCATATACACAACTAATTTAATTACTTTTCTTTTGCTATAGAAATAGCTTTTGTAGGCTTATACATAAACGCTTGTGCTATAAGCTGCAAATAAGCTGTTTATCGAAACAGCCCTTATAACATATTTTCATAAGTTCTCATGAGTCATGATAAATAGCTTATGAAAACATCTTATAGCTTATGCGAACACATTTTGACTTATTTTGAGTCTGTTCCAATGAACAACTTATTTTCAGCTTATAGCACAAGCGTGAGTTTATCATGATAAGCGCTTATGTATAAGCTATTTCTATAGCGAATTATAAAATAACTTAAATTGTTGTATTAATTATACGTTGTTTTCATTAGCTATCTTAGAGAATTATGAAAATAAGCTGAAAACAACTTATTAATAATGACATAAGTTGTTTTCATAATTTCTCTCAAACAGTCTCACAAAACTTATGCCAATGGATAAACTCAAATAAGTAAATCCAAACAGACCCTTTATCTTTTGCTAGAGGAATAATTTATACATAAGCACCTACAAGTGCGTTACTAAACTGCTGTTTATCTATACAATGTTGTAATGTTGTATGTACATGAATGTGAATAAGCATGGCACTGGAGGCTTAATTCCAAATTCAACTTCAATGTTTTCTTTTTGAGTTTTCATTAGTATAACAACTCAGTTTCGGAAATTAGGAGTTGGGATCTAACATGTGACTTTATTATTATGTTTGTACAGCTATAAAGGCTGTTGCCACTCCAAATCCAGCTGTGGAATTGCCATTAACTGCTGAAAATGTAGAAACTGTGTTGGATGAAATTCGGCCGTATCTCATATCAGACGGTGGAAATGTCGCTCTACATGAAATTGATGGCAATGTTGTACGGTTGAAGTTACAGGGTGCTTGTGGGTCATGTCCGAGTTCTGTTATGACGATGAAAATGGGCATTGAGCGTCGATTAATGGAAAAGATCCCTGAAATAGTCGCAGTCGAACCGGTAACTGATGAAGAAACTGGTCTCGAGCTGAATGATGAAAATATAGAGAAGGTTAGTTATTTGTAGCATTGCATATACTAAACTGCTTATTCAACATGTGTCATATTCCAGTTTTGAATGTTCATTATATTGTTGTTTCTTGAGAAAATTTATAGCATATTTTAGGCGTTCTCTAATGACAACACATGTACAAGCATTTACATAAGCTTTAAGAGGGAAACAACACATCATAAAGTACATGAAAATTGAAGCATATAGTACTTGGAAGGACTTGACAAATTAACAAAATCATCAAAGTGAATGAAAAAAATATAGCATCTGCTTGATTGTATTTTTTATTTTTTTTACTTTTGAAAACACTTGTGGTGTATAATATAATAAAGGCCTGATAAATTTGTTTTCAGATCACTTTTATTAAAGAGACATGTAACTCGGCTTTATTTTATCATTTTATGAATATTTTGAAAAGGATAATAGAGCATTAGATATATGTTTTCGAATTGGTATAGATAAGAATGAAGTAATCGTTTTGCAATTTTTTTGTCTTTACAACTTAATAAAATAGGATTTCACAAGCCAAATTTACCTGCAAATCGTTTAAGCCTACCAACTAGATTCGGAGGCATTGCAATCATACTGGGAGCGTAAAATCAGATTTAGAAACCAAAATGGCATAAGTACCATGTTTTATGGATTAGAGTAACAAAGGAGGATCATTTAGTTTGAAACTCTAAAACATAATCAACTGTTATGCCAATAATAGGATTAAATTTCTGCCTCTTGACTTCTTTTCATAATAGAAAGGGGAGGAGTAATTGAGGAGAGATCAATGCCTTTTACAAAATAGAAGCAGAGATCAATGCAGAGAACAAAAACAACCTGGAGGTGTTCCTGTTTTTCTGTTCTGAAAAATAGAATCAAGTTTTAAATTCAGCTATTTACAAAATGTCTTGATAGCCATATAAACTAACCCATCGAGGGTGACTGTGGCATAATTACCCAACTGGCCCTTTAAAAAAAATTAACGTACCTGTAGTTGAAGTTTTTGGGAGTTCTTCGAAAAAACAGCATAGATGATCTGATGATTGACTTCAAAGGAAAAAGAAGAATTGATGAATGATAAGTTTTGCAATATGTGCAAATTACTAAATAATTTTATGACCTTCATAGAAGACATTTTTTGTCAATATGTGAAATTCAAACCATTTGGGATGAAGTTACACATTTTTTGTCATAGAATTTCTTTAAAGTAATTTGTTATATAAGTTTACTAAAAATTTACATTGATCAAGACATTCCATGTAAGAAGTAGCCAGTTTTATACAATAGAAAGTAAATGTCTAGCCTTTAACTGTTGCTGTTACTCAATTCTGTACACTGTCTATTTGGTGGTATGGGATTTTAGGTTGAGTACTAGCTGTCAGTATGTAGCTTAAAGTCTTCAAGTTCAATATCAAGCCCATGCATTTCATTAAAAGAAAGATGCTTTGTCCCTGTACGTTGGTTAGAATTCGAAAGTTCTGCGTTTTTCTGTACATGTAGGATTATGGTTATTGAGTCTGGTCTAAAAGATCAAAGTAAGCTTAATATTGACACAAGAAATGGGACAAGAATGTAGTCTTTTATTCTGTCTTTTCAAGTCATTTTTATATAAAAATTATCATCGTTATCAGCTAGTTTATAAAGAGTGCATGTTTATGTATATTTATCTGAAACATTTGCAGAGTTTAATATGTAGCAACTGTTTCAGGCTCTAGAGGAAATAAGGCCGTACCTGGTAGGGGCAGCTGGTGGTACTCTTGAATTGGTAGCAATTGAGGAGCCAATAGTAAAGGTCCGAATCACAGGTCCAGCTGCCGGTGTCATGACTGTGCGTGTTGCTGTTACACAAAAATTGCGAGAAAAAATACCTGCCATAGCAGCAGTTCAGCTGCTATGATATTTTGGTACAACACAAAGGGAGAAGATAAGTATATGACATTCTTGTAATTTTTCATGAGCACGAATGGGAATGAAGTATAACATGTGATGTATAGTAAATTCAATATTATAATGTTTTCACACAGTGGAAGAAGCTTTCCATTATTATTACAGTAAAAGTCAAACTAATGTTTATTACTAATGTTTATTGTGTGTCTGTAGCTCCATTATGTTTAAATCGTGATTTTTAGAATGGCTACATGTTTTAAATTGACTGAATTTGAGGAAACTGGTAAATATATGTTTGAATCCTGACTATAATAGTATAATGTCACAAAATGGGAGGATTAGTAAGTTCAGGGATGAAATTTCAAACGACCCCTAATTACAGGGATGAAATGCATATTTAAGCCTTTGCATAATGAACAATTTGTTTTATTTGGAGATAATAATGACATTTAGTCGGTTGTACGAAATAATGAAGAAACTTCCATTCGGTTTTTTACTTGGTTTTTGTAAATCATCAATACGAAGAGGGCCAATACTTGACATATTTTGAATTTCTAATGAGATTTGTATGTGTGAAGGATGAGAAACGATGACAACTATGTATACAAGGAAATTGTATTTGTATTCCATGCAACCTTTTTGAATGGTTAAAAGTATCTAGATACTTTAATTGGAGGCGATGGTAAAATTGGTGAGAGCAATATAAACATTATTGAAGACTCTGAGACTCACTAAGTTCATGGCAGACCTCAAGACTCAAAATTCCTTTTATACTAAATCTACTTTAAATTTATGCCGATCTATATGTCAAATAACTTAAATATAAATTAATTTTGTGGGAGATGTATTTTTTTTGGTATAAATTAAGTTTCAATTTAATTTAAATAACATTTTTATTATTGAAATTTGATCACTCACTGATTTCTCGTGCTTAACTAATGTATCAAACTTTTTTTTAAGGACATGTATCAAACTCTAAAAAAAAAAAAAATGTATCAAACTAGTTTTGATCGGTACTCTAATTTTCATGTGCACTCAACTTCAAAATCAATTTTTTTACACAAAACACTAATTAAAACCCAACAAAAAAAAACTTATGAGACCAAATCTAAAAAAAAAGAAAAAAAAACCTAAAATTATTATAGTATTGCCGCAACTATTTTCAAGGTCAATTTGTAATTTTTTTTTTAACGAATGTGCTTAAAACATTCTATAAATTTTTTAAATAAAGAAGTTATTTCAATGAAACCATTTAAAAAATTAAATATTTTAATTTTCAATGCATTGATTACATACATTTTTATAAAATTTTATTTTAAACTTTTAAAAAATGTCAATAGGGAAAGAAGTATGGAAGTATGGTGGTATGAGATTTAGTCACTTTTTTGGCTTTAATCTGGCTATACTAGGGAAGCAGGGTTGGAAGCTTTTAACTAACCAAGATACTATTGTTTCTCGCATTTACAAAACTAAATATTCTTTGAAGACTGATTTTTTGGGGGTCCGTCTAGGCCATAACCCAAGTTATATTTGGCGTAGTATCTTTGCTTCACATGTAATAGTTAGCGGAGGTCTAAGATGGCAAATTGGCAATGGTAAAAGTATTGTGGTGTGGACAAATTTGTGGTAAGGGAGGATGAAAATTTGTATGTTACAAGCGAAAAAATCCAAGGTTTGGAAAACACGAAGGTTGCAGATTTGATGAGTGGAGAGAGTTGGTATTGGGGCATAATAGCAGGAATTTTTAATGATCATGATAGGAAAGCGATATCTAAATTGGCATTATTGAATCGGGATGGGGAAGATAGGCTCATTTCGAAGTTTAATCGTCATGGAATTTATACGGTAAGGCCGACATATAGATATGCAACAGAAACACTTGTGGATAATGTGGAATACCAAGTTTCGAGGGAATGGTTAAAAATGTGGAGTTTGAAGATTCCGCAAAGGGTAAAAGTTTTCCTTTGGAGAGCTATGAGAGGTGTTTTGCCTACGCGTATACCGTTGCAAGATAGAGGTGTGCCGTGTACATATTGCTGTCCTTTTTGTGAAACAAATTATTAGAACGATTGACATGTTTTCATTGGGTGTGAAGAATTGAAAACTGTTTGGCGAACAACAGCCCTATGAGATTTAACTGCTGAGACTGTTGCTGATGCCGTGAGTTATGCAGACTGGTTTTTCTCGTTATTATGCAGGTTGACACCTGATGAGTAGATGGACAAAGAAATGATACTTTGGTGCATATGGTGTTGCCGTAATGATAAAGTATGGGATGGCGATCTGAAGCTAGTTTCTATCGCAATTTCGTTGGCACGCGAGACGCTATTCCAGTGGCAGATTGCGAAACCGACCACTGCAGCACAACATCAAACAAAGCATAAACAAACAATACAGTGGCATCCACCAGCACAAGGTGTTCTGAAATGCAACGTCGACATGACCATTTTCAATGAGCAGAATAGTTTCGGTACATGTATTTGTATCAGAGATCATCGTGGCCATATTATAAAACCTGCTACAAATTGGTACGAAGGCAATCCTCTCGCTCAAGAAGCTGAAGCGATGGGTTTACGTGATGTTTTTTTGTGGCTTGGACAATTGGGATTATCAAATGTGCACATAGAATTAGATTGTAAACTAGTGGTTGATAACATATGTAATAAGAATAATAACCAAGCTGAATTTGGCAATATCATAGTCGATTGCATATCACTTTTACAATAATTCACAAACTTTAAGATAAGTTTTGTTAGGAGACAAATGAATGTTGTCGCTTATAGCTTAGCAAGGGTGTCAATATTACATGTTCCTCACCATGTCTTTGATTTGATTCATTATGTTTTTTTTTAATAACATTTTTGTTATACTAATTACATTACATGAGTAATTAATTAAATAAAGTAAAGGTCAATTTTTTAATGATTAATACGGTAAAATTACAGAATTGCCATCAGAATGGCTGGGGGAAAGTAAAATGACTAAATTACCCTCTTTTAAGTAGAAGAGTTCTGAAATAAACAACAACGCAATTCGAAACCCTCACTCAGTTCAGTGATGGAATCTGAATCATCATCAGTTCTTCCATGGCATTGGGTGATTGAAGCCCTTGCTGGTTTCAAAGAAATCACCTTACCCACTTTACAAGCTTTGATTGATGCTTCCCCTTTAACGCACGATGATTTTTCTGAAACTACAAAAGATTTGATTGCTTTGAAGTGTTTGGAGGAACTTTACCCTTCTTCAACAACAACAACAACAACATTAGAGGATGATTCTAGGGTTCAACTTGATTCTTCGCTTTCCTCCCATGATGTTCTTCTTCAAATATTGCATCAGGTAACTATAACATTTTCCATATTTCATGTTTTCAAATTTTAGGTAAAATCTTTTCTTGCTCATTACATTAGGTACCGTTATCAAATCTGAGAACTGCTGGACCGGAGCTTTCCAAATGGGATGTTAACCGATTCATCGCGCACAAACGAGCCCACAATGTGAAATGTCAGTTAGAGAAGGTGATTAGACTGTCTTTTCTTTTTCCTTTTTCAGAAATATCAAAATAGATAACTGCTTTGTTGATTCTCATTCATCTGTTTTCTCATTTTGCCGAATAGCTAAAAGAATCAATATTGGACGGTACTCTACCACTTAATGATCACTTAAAAGAAAGGAGTGGGTTATTCCAAACTGGCAAATGCGATGGGAACTCCACTTACGCAGAAGAAGACACGGGAGAAAAAGAGAATTCAGCATCTTTAATATTAGAGGATGGCAACCAATCTTTGAAAGAACGTTTACCTGATAATAATTGCTTATCTTCTAAGAGGAATAGAGTTTACTCAGCTAATGAAGATCAAGTTTGTATGAATGAATGTGATGGATCCCTAGAGGATATTCATAATAGGGGCACTGCTTCAAATTTGGGCCACTCCAGTGGTCAAAATGAAGACTTTCTTGATGAATCAGGTATTCCTTTTAATGTGACTTCGACACATCAGCAGAAGACTTCTGGAAGCAAACCTCGGTCTGAACATGAACCTGATTTGCATCTTAAAGGTTCAAATGGCTCACAGAAGACAGTTAGCAGTGATAAATCTCAAGACGATGCTGGTATTGATTGTGGTATACAGATATCAGGTGATACAGCTGTGTATCAAGGTGAAAATCTTAATCTCGTAAGGAAAAAGCGCAGAAAGGAAAGTCTTGATAAGAAGTGTAACAAGCGTGGTCAATTACTGGTTAGTGAAGCGACTAGTATTCCAATATTGGCTCCTGAAAGTTGTATTGCCATGAAGACTAATGATACTGTACATGTTGAGCCCATTCCAACAAATGATGGTAATGCAGATAAAGTTCAGCACATGACTAATGAATCTCAACCCAAGCAAAAGGAACCAAATGTTGCATCTTTAAATCGCTCGCAAAAGCCAGTTGCTAGTGATAAAGCTGTAGTTGATACTGTCAATGATTGTGGAGCAGAGTTATCAAGTGATAGTGATGTGTATTACAATGACAGGATTGATCTTACAGCCAAAAAGGATGAATTCCTGAGCTCCCAGCATGCTTCCGGTCAAGATTTGCCAGCAATGACTGAATCAAGAGGACAAAACCTCTGCAGTAAGTGCAATGAAGCTGGCCAATTACTGGTTTGTAGAACTACTACTTGCTCATTGATGCTGCATGAAAATTGCCTGGGTGATTCTGCTCAGTTGGACGCAAAGGGAAACTTTCTCTGCCCATTTTGTGGATATTCTCACGCTATTTCAGAATATCTTGAAGCCAAGAAATTATCTTCTTTGGCAAGGAAAGAATTAGCTATCTTCATTAGTAAGGGTATTAACATTTTATTTTAACTTTTTATGAATACAGATCATGGATATATGTTTTGAAATGGTATAGATAATAATGAAGTCAATCATATTGCAATTTCTCGTTAGAACTTAATACAATAAGACTTCACAAGTCAAATTAGTTCATCCAGTCTTTACTTGTATTTCACTTCAGCCTGCCAGCTAGGTTCAGAGGAAGCAACCTTGGAGATCTTGCAATCATACTGAGAGCATAAAATCAGATTTAGAAACCAAAATTACAGAAGTACATGTTATGCTATTTCTGAGATTAAATTTCCGTCTCATGGCTTCTTTTATAAAAGAAAAGTCAAAATTGAACTCACCTCCCCTAAGATATGCTAAAATAGCATGCATGGCTCTTCTATCATTTAAATGAACATTCACCATCCTTTTTTTGTTGATGAAATCGCGCATACCTCTCTTCAGTTCTGTTTAAATGACACATACGCTCTCTCTATTTTTTCAAAATAGAGGCGTGTAATTGAGGAGAGGTAAATGTCCTTTACAAAATAGAGGTAGTGAATGTGTCAATTTAGGTTTACCTTGGTGGGGGTGAGTGCAATTTTTCCCCCTAGAAAAATCGAAAAAAGAGAACAAAAACAACTTGGAGCTGTTCTGGTTTTTCTGTTCTAAAAAATACATTTCAAATATCAGTCATATACAAAAATCCTCTTGAAACAAGTTTCTTTTTAAAACCCAAAAACAATTTTTAAATACTATTACCAAACACAACCATGATTGATGTTTCTTGATGAATGATAAAAAC
>Ga0099826_10002929_pt1 | contig 11337 bp, 6 predicted proteins | sample Mtrugardesep15_FD_76830 | JGI IMG/M metagenome (GOLD analysis project Ga0099826, IMG submission 76830) | Root nodule microbial communities of legume samples collected from California, USA - M. trunc garden sep15 | ecosystem: Host-associated > Plants > Roots > Nodule | place: USA: California...
AAAAAAAAAAACTATTAGAGCATAAGAATGGTTGTAAGGAACACCATCCTTAATCATCCGCAAGACTGTTTGAAATTCAAATTCAAAAATGATTTTCATGTAACCATGATTCCATATTAGAACCAACCCATGTGCAATAACATGCAATTCACCATTAACATTGGTTGCGAAGTTGCCCCGTGGCAAAAATGTCTTCATAAGGTAGGCTTATAAATTTGTCAAAAAAAAAAAAGAAAAAGGTAGGCTTATAAACGTGTTTTCTCACTACTCTTGTTATGTGTTTTCTTTCTTTCATCAATATCTCTTCCTCTCTTTCTATTCAAACGCAACAAGTCTAATTTCTAATTTTTTGTCAAGAAAAAAGAAGTCTAATTTCTAATTTATGAAAATATTATTGTAGAATAATGGCTTTTTTATGTGAAAAATATGTTGTAAATATGTTTGGATAAAACTTTTTTTCTTTAAAAATTAATGGAGTTAAAAATTAATAGAGGACTATTATTTGAACAACCATTTGGTTGACAACTTATCGGACAACCATAATTTACAAAGAAAAAGTATGTATTTGCATGAAAACAAAATATAGAAAAATAAAGTAAAAAATAATGTGAATATAAGAGCTTAAATAAAGTTATCATAAAATGAATGTTCAAATATCATTTCTCAAATGAATATATATTGATAAAACTGTTTTTCTTAAACTATTTTCATTAAAGTGATTTTTAAATTAGTTAAATCTTAATTTAAAATAGCTTAAATAAAATGATTTTAAACATTTAATTCAAATTTTAAATAAATTGTTTTTTAAAAATAAAGTATTAATTTGCGAGAATGATACCTTGTCAAATCAACAGAAAGTGTGTTAGTTAACTACAATAGTTAGGCAGGGCCTTTGAATGGAGCCACCCCTTGCAAATTGATCAGGGTGAGCCCCTCACAAATTCGACAGGGGTTTAACCCCTCACAAAACATTTGTGATGACCTTCTTTGCGAGACATCGCGCCTTTTACAAAAATTCGGTAAACATTTATATCTCATGGATTTTGCCTTTGTCAAATAACCAATTTTTTATAGTAATTATTGGTGTGTCAAATGTGAGTTAGAAGTTATACATTAAAATAAAAACATGAATGTTGTTGTCTCAAGGATGGGTTAGAATTAGATGAAAGAATATCATTTAAGTAATATTTGTGAAGAAAAAACTCAAACCAAATGCCTTATGGGTGTGTGAAGATATGGAAATCAAACACCCCAAAAAAGAGAGACTACTAGGAAATGCAATAACATTTCTATCTCCCAACAAAGCAAAAGAAACAAAATCAGAGATAACATAATACTACTAATATTAAGATATTAATCAAATCTTGTAAAAGAACCCGCGATCTAGTTAGCTTCACGATGAAGGTAAGAGATATAGAACGGTTTCAACTTATTAATAATTTCATTCATCTTTAAAACTAATAAGAAATAAAGGTGTCTAGACGAACACTTTGAAGAAATTAAAGTAACAACATTTTAAAAATCACTAATAAAAAGACATGGATGTCTAGACGTACACCTTAAAGAAATTTAAGTGATAATATTTTAAAATCACTAAAAAAACATAAATGTTTAGACGAACACCCTGAAGAAATTAACGTGACAACATTTTGAAAATCATTATGAATATCAATACGTCTGAAACCTCTACTAACTCTATACCCTTCATAATCATCGCTCATAACTTTGTTTGGCATGGTAATTGTACACGAGCCAAGGCTAACAAAAATCAGCAAAAAGCTCCATAATAATGAAGTAAAAACTTTGTTAATAAATTTACAATATGTAACATGTTTACGAATTTTGAAACTCTCCATGATTGATTATGATCAATTACCAAAAACCACCTAATCTAATGTCATTTAATCAAAATAAACAATCATCATATATGAGTGGATTTTAAAAGCAAAGGCGTGTGAGTGAGAGCTTCTAGCTTTATTTAATTTTTGTCATACTTTTGAAATAATTTAGGCAATTATTGGCGACAAATATGAAGAAATAAGGGAAACAAAAAAGGACTTGCCTTTTTGTTGTCTTAACATCTCTTTCTCTCAACATCTTTCAATTTCAACTATTTATGGTCAATTGGTCATAGTCACCCCTACCCTAGGATGTGGCAAACACTCACATGTGTCCTACCCCTTTTCTCACGCTCCATTCCCCTCTTCACTATTCTTGTGGCTAACCAGATATTATGGTCATTGAATAAGTTAGACCTTGTCAATTGTCATTGTATAATCTTGTAACAAATCAACACTGCAAATACATTTTCAAGTTTTTATTTTTGATACAAAAAATTTAGATGATTTAGATTTTAGGGGTTTATTAGAGTTAAGATATACCTTAAGATTCAAAAAGTATTTAAATATGTATTACATATATGTGCAACGAAAGTTAAACCTACACTCATATAATGTATAAATCAATTTTTTATCAACTAAACTAACTTTTATTTCAGCATTTGTGTTTTTTTAGTTAGTTGTTTTAATCTTCAAATGTTGTTTGTTATACAGAGCCTATAGTAACAACGTGTCAAACCAAAATGACGATGATGGTGAAGGCCTATAATTGGACAAGCATTGCATCCTAAGGACATAAAAGTCTTTTCACAAAATAAGGGACCAAAGTTTACAAAGTCCAAAGAAGGAACACAGATTTTAAAATAGGAAGAGATGCAGCTGATAATTCACTCTCATATATCTTCGTCTTGTTACTATACCGCTGATGCAAATATTTTTGTCTTCACCAGCTTTTCCATTTTCAAACACATCTCTATCACTTTCTCTCTCTAAAAGCATCTCTTTCTTTCTCTCTCATGAGATTCATAACCAGTTATTTTCAAACCTGAAGAGTTTTGAAGAATCACCTTTGTAAGGTAAATATGTTTTTTGTTAATTTTTTTTTTTTATGATTTTTGTTGCTGATTCAGTTAAAAATGGAAGCTTTGTTGGTTTTGAGAATCTGGGTTGTGGAGTATTTTGTGTTTTCATGATGGGTTTTTGTTGTGTGGATTTTCTGAGCTACCTTACTTTGTTTTGTTTTGTGGTTTCATTTTCATGTTCTGTATGCGGTGTTTGATGTTGTTTTCTTTCGTTTTAAACCTGCTTGGTTTTTGTTTTCAATTTGCAGTGTTCTTCATTTTGATGTTTTGATTTTGACCCTTGACTTTGTTTCTGTCTGAAGATTTTCTATTTGATATTTTTTATAATATTTATATTTTAATTGTTTGTTGTTCTTTTCATTCTAAAGGTGATGATTCAAACTGAAAAAATCTTTGGTTATAATATTGAGTTGAATTTTGGTGCTATTTTTACATACTAATTTTGAATTGAATGTAATAATTTGAGCCTATTTGCACAGCTGAAAGCTCCTGAAATTCTGATGTATTGGGTTTATATTTAATAAGCATTATTAGAACTGCATTATTATTAATTTCTTTGTTGGATTTATGCATTATGTGTATTATTGTGTGGTTTTTAAAGGGTCTTAATTGGTGGAAGATTGTGGGATCATGGAGATTGTGAGAAGTTAATTAATATAAAAGAAGCGATTGATAGGTTAATTAAGTACTTAATACATGAAAGAGAATCTTACTGTTTCAATCTTTTCAGTGAACCTAAGAGCCAGTAGTATACTGATTGTTTGGTCTTCCAATCATGTCTATCTTGACTTTGAGTATTGATAAATGCATAACAATCATTTTTGTGCCAAATTCCAATTTAAAAGATTATTTGTTGTGAACTTACTTTATGTTTGAAGATGTATTTGTTGAATTTGAGATTGTTTTAACTTATACAGTATATGTGTAGTTAATTACTAGTTTATGATGATAATACTTTTAGTTTAATTTCTTTCTTCTACCATGTTTTCAACAGGTTGGTTTTGAAGTCCTTACGATTTAGATCTAAGATACAATGGTCGCAAAAATCCGGCAAACTGCTACTGGCTCTCCCTCTCCCAGTCTAAAACCAGAGGTTGGAGAGATTGACACCAGCCCACCTTTTCACTCTGTTAAAGATGCTGTGTCTCTATTTGGTGAAGGTGCTTTCTCTGGGGAAAGACATATCCTTAAGAAGCCAAAAGCTTATTCTGCTGAGGTAATTGTCTGTTTTGTATTAGTATGTTTTCTCAGCTAGAAATCCTTTTTGTTGTTGTAAAACAAAAAACAACGGAAGTTGCAGTGTATCCTGTAAATTTTAGGATATGTTTGGATAAGCAACTTAATTAAGCGCTTACAGCATACATGTTTATCGTATAAATGCTTATGTATAAGATATTTCTATACCAAAAGATAAAATAAAGTCAAACTGTTTTCACAAGTTATTTGAGAGCTTATGGAAGTAACCTGAAAACAGCTTATGGACGTGCCATAAGCTGTTTCCATTAGCTCTCTCAAATAGTCTCACGAATACTTATGCATGCTAGTAGGTAAACTCAAATAAGTCAATCCAAATTAGGTCTTATATCCCATTGCAAGCAGGCACCCTGACTCTGCTAAGAATATCTAACTTTATGCTTATAATAGGGCCAGAAAGTGCAGACGGTGGTTTATGGATTTTTCCTGGAAATTTTTTCGATTTACTGATACTTATATAGTATCAGTTCCAGAAGAATGTTCTGCACACAAGTCATCCCTTACATCTTGCCTTTTCACTTTCTATAGAAAAACTGCAGCGGTACCAGAAAACATGATAAGCCGGACTTCAATTCTATGCAAACTTCTTTGCCCGAAGACCGAAAAACCGCACTCACCTAACTCATTCTTTCTCCTTCTACATAGATTCTCACTCCTCTAACCCTTACTCTCCTTTTCCATTCACTGCCATGTCAACATTCTCAATATTCACCATCATGTCTTTTTTGTATTTGTGTGGTATACACTCTACAGTTTACTTTTATGATAATTAGTATGATCAACCCTGTTGAAATACCCCATTTTTTAATAGCAATAACAGAAGACCTTGTGTTTCTTTTCATATGTTGAACCTATTCTTCTATTAGATATTCAATATGTCTGTATTCATATACATCTTATTGTAGATTTACTTTACTAGTAATAACTTTTTCGGTTTTAAGTACTCTAAGCCTTATAATAGAACTTTCAGCCAATTGCATTTTTTTCTAAACAATGTAATTCTGACTTCTGAGTTTGATTATCTGAAGTTTGTAATTGGGGTGGACTTAGGATGATAAATCATATTCGTAAAATTATCTGTACTCGGTACAAAATTGTGTGCACATGTTGCTTGCCTATGACAATTAGAAACAAGATTTACGGGTGTCTCAACAATGTTCTTGGTTGAAAGATATTAAATCTGTATTTGGTTATAAGATGGTGTGATATTGCCATTTAAGTAGGAATATCTCATGGATATGTAGGGACTTGCCGGTTTCATTCGATTCAAGAACTATGTTTCATATCTTACATGTAAATAATAACATTAAGTAAAACTACAGTACTTAAAAACAAAACGCTACATTTTTTTCACTTGTTTTTTCCATTATCAAAGATTTGTACAAGTGGTGAAAACAGTATAATTTTTTTCACCATAACATGTATCAAAAAATTTTAAAATAGAAAATAAAGTAAAAACAATGTCACATTATTTGAAATTATTAAAAAAAAACAGACACTAAGCTGTTCAGACTTCAAATTATACAACCTCTTCTAAGTTTTGATTTTTGACCACTGAACTATGTAATCTTATTGCATTGTTCTATTTCCTTCTTTCAAGCTTAGATTGTATTTTCTCTTTTTCATTTTGTGGTTTTCATGTTTGTTCTTTCACTAGAGAGTTTTGGCCAAGGAGACACAACTTCATGTAGCCGAAAAAGAGCTGAACAAGTTAAGGGAACAAGTAAAGAATGCTGAAACTACTAAGGCTCAAGCTCTTGTGGAGCTTGAAAGGGCCCAAAGGACAGTCGATGATTTGACACAAAAGCTAAAACTTATTACTGAATCTAGGGAGTTAGCAACGAAGGCAACAGAAGCTGCAAAAAGTCAGGCAAAACAAAAGTACGGTGACTCCGATGGAGCAAACGGTGCCTGGAAAGAAGAGTTAGAAAATGCAGTTCAAAGGTATGCATCTATCATGACAGAACTTGATGCTGCTAAGCAAGATCTGAGGAAAACTCGTCAGGAATATGATTCATCCTCGGATGCAAGAGCGTCAGCTGTCAAGAGAACAAAAGAAGCTGAAAATGCAATGAAGGAAAACACAGAAAGAGTATCTGAGCTGTCCAAAGAAATTTCAGCTGTAAAGGAGTCAATTGAGCAAACAAAGCTAGCATATGTGGAATCGCAGCAACAGCAAGCATTGGTATTAACTGAAAAAGATGCTCTTAGACAATCATACAAAGCTACCCTTGAACAATCCAAAAAGAAATTACTTGCTTTGAAAAAGGAATTTAATCCCGAAATCACAAAAAGTCTTGAAGCACAGTTGGCCGAGACAATGAGTGAAATTGCGGCTCTGCATACAGAAATGGAAAACAAAAGATCGTCTGACTTGGACTCTGTGAAAACTGTTACTTCGGAGCTTGATGGTGCGAAAGAATCGCTGCAGAAAGTAGTAGATGAAGAAAACACTCTTAGAAGCTTGGTAGAGACTCTGAAGGTGGAACTAGAGAATGTAAAGAAAGAACATTCTGAATTGAAGGAAAAAGAGTCTGAATTGGAATCCACTGTTGGGAATTTGCATGTCAAACTCCGCAAAAGTAAGTCTGAGCTCGAAGCCTGTTCAGCCGAAGAATCTAAGGTTAGAGGTGCATCTGAGGAAATGATCTTGACGCTGAGTCAGTTAACATCCGAAACTGAGGAAGCACGGCGGGAAGCAGAAGATATGAAGAACAAGACAGACGAGTTAAAGAAAGAAGCTGAAGCTACCAAGCTTGCATTAGAAGAAGCAGAGAAAAAACTGAAAGAAGCAACGGATGAAGCAGAAGCGGCAAAAGCAGCTGAAGCTAGTGCAATCGAGCAGATTACAGTGCTAACCGAAAGGACTAGTGCTAGACGTGCATCTACATCGTCGGAATCCGGTGCTGCAATTACACTATCGACGGAGGAGTTCGAGTCACTAAATCGGAAAGTCGAGGAATCCGATAAATTAGCTGACATGAAAGTGGATGCTGCCAAAGCACAGGTCGAAGCTGTGAAGGCTAGCGAAAACGAGGTTTTGAAAAAGTTGGAGGCAACTCAGAAGGAGATTGAAGATATGAAAACTGCAACACAGGAGGCCTTGAAAAAGGCCGAGATGGCTGAAGCAGCAAAGAAGGCAGTTGAGGGTGAGCTTCGAAGGTGGCGGGAGCGAGAACAGAAAAAAGCGGCAGAAGCTGCAGCTCGGATACTGGCTGAAACACAGATGTCATCGGAATCATCTCCTCAGCATTATAGGATTCAAAAGCAGAATGTTCCACCTCCTCGTACAACACTGGAAGTGAAGAAGTTAGATAAAGAGAAGATTTCGGTTTCAAAGAAAATTAATATTAGTGGTATCTTTCAGAGGAAGAAAAGCAATATTGTTGAGGATGGATCTGCTTCTTATTTGCCTGGTGAGAATCCTGTATAGTTTGTTGTGAAGCTCTTGTGAATGTGAGAGAAAAGATGTTGATGATTTGTGTAGTTGAGGAATTTTATTAGATTTTGTTAATGAAGTGTGCTGGAAGGAAAGTTTTATTGTATGGTGTTAATAGTTTGGTGACAAATTATGGGACATGCATTATATGTAAATGGAACCAGTAGAAAAATTTAAATCTATTGGTAAAAATCTATCTGTATTTCTTTTTCTGTTGATATTAGGCTTTCATGACTGGTAGATTGGACCCTTTCACGAGACCTCTGTGAAAGAGAGAGATAGAGAGTAAAGTGAAAGCATTCTTGCGGTGGGTGAGAGGCTCTATTGATGATCTCATCAGGAGGAATAATATATATAAACCAGTTTATTTTAATTTAAAATATTTAGTAAATAAGATAATATAAAAGATGCAACATGTAAAAAGATTATGTGTAGTCCATTTCATTGATCAAATTGTTATAAATATGTAGATGGAATTTGTCAAACAAAAGTTGTTACAAAGGACCCTTTCTTTGTACATGAAGTGCTAGCTTATATAAGATAATTGTAAAATGATAATTAGTGTCATTTTAATTAATAGTAATTTCTCCATTCTCTAATTATTATTTTTATGAAAAAATAATGAAGGATGTTTGAGGAATTAAGTTTGTAAGATGAGGGTTATATAATCATTTTGAGGTTAAGTATGGTATATGTAAAACCAATCTTAATATAATTACAGTTCAATCAATTATGGTTTTATGTGAAATTTGTTTATGATGAAGAAAAAGGAAAAGGACAACACGAAAAATAAAAACTAGAATCTCAAACAAACAATTCTGGGTGCATCTGGGAAGAGCAATTGTCAAAGTCTTGAACACATCCTTAGAAAAGACATAATGTTTAGCAAGCCAATCAGCACATGTATTACCCTGACAAATAGTGTGATGAAAACAAACATTGCAACGCAATGGCGGGGCTGAGAGATCTGGCTAATCAAAGGAGCATAAGGATGAAAATGTTGAGCATAGGACATGATCAAATCAATAGCAACAATAGAGTTTCATTTAAGAACAATGCATCAAGATAGTTATATCATAGCAACTTAATTACAATATGGTGCCATCTTTTGTTGAACAAATATCAAATCATATGATCATCATCCAAAGTGGGTTACCGAGAAATTAGATTAAAGTTTGGATCTCAAGATATTTGCATGAGTTTGATGCAAATATTACAATATTGCATCTTATAATAACTTGCTATAACCTTTATAAACAACAGGTATAACCTTCCATATCAAATAGATATATAGCATAAAGCAATTAAGAAATAAAACTGGCTCAGAATTTTCACAAGCTTTCTAATGTCCATTAACTGCAAGACCATTTCTTGAGTTCGCAAATCCATTATTCTGGATTTCCAATTTGTGAAACTCAACTTCAATGGTTCCGTTATTCTGATTTTCCAATTTTTGAAACTCAACTTCAATGGTTTTCGCTATTTTGGCATCATCAGGGTCTGGCTCTGGTATGTCTACATAGAAAGATCCTTGTCTCATCATTGGTGACATTGATTCCGCAAAGTTAGCTTGCTGTTTTGTGTAGTTATAAAGTTGTTGATGGAAAACATGATTGAATGAGAAACAGTTTTCGGTATTCGATCCGGCTGCATTGTGTCTTGATGACTTGGAATCTTGTTTTTTGCAGAAGTGTGGGAGGGATGCATAGTCCATTACCTGATAACATGTTTTGAAAAGAACTATATTGAGTATGTCAAAGATCTTGAAGTTGCAACAAGTTTAGGAAAAATCAAATGAATTTGATTTGGTTGTATTCCTTTTCAAGTCTCAATGTCAAGTCCAATCAGCACCATGAGAGAGAGGGGTCCGAAACAATGTTGTCAATCGTGGATCAGAGAAAGTAGCGGTTTGATCAAATTCTGCTATGCTACAACGCTGATATTTGACAACACCTTGTACTAAATAGCGTATTGAAGAACAATAGCAATTTGTTCAAATTTTGCTACGCTATAGCACCACTATTTGACAACCTTGATCATGTGACAAATTAGAAATATGAAAGATTAATAATAGATTTATCATTACCTTGAGTAATTCCTCCTTCCCACAGCCTTGCAGCACTTGGATTTTCTTTCTTGTTCTTTCTTGCAAAAGAGGCTTTACAACCTTCCAATTATAATCGAAGTAAAAAGATTTCAGTTGTTAATCATTGGATTTTTATATTATGACATTGAAATTAAAGGTGGGAATTGAAGCACTTCAAAATCTTGAAATATTCAGATAGGAACAAACCTTCCAACACGCAGAGAATACATATGGTGCATTAACAATATAGTATGTGTCTGTCTTTTCCGGGTAGTTCAAGTCATCTATAGTAGATATTGCTGTCAAAAGCTGCAAATGGTGATAAAACACGAAATGTCAACTATAAGAGCATTAAAGCACATGAAGGATCAATTGCAATGACATTAACATCGATGACAACAAAGTCCAAGAGAATGAGAGAAGAGGTATAAAATAAAAAATTTCCTCAATTGCTAATAACATACCCTTAACTGGTTGAGTGCTGAAAATTTCAAACCAGTCATATCCAAGACTTTCACACAGGTGCCAATATATCGTCCATGCTTCTTTGTAGCTGTTGGCTAAAATAAAATTTTCAAATAAGCAAGGTCATGAGAGAGTTTATACAAATAATTAAACAGTTAGGCACTCACCAAGACCACGCGATCCCTATATTCATTCACTTGGATGTGTGACTGTATATAGTATTTGTCCTGAAAAAGAAAAAACTAGCAATTTAATATCAAAAAGATAATCCTATGAAGTTTAGACGCTACATTGAGAAATATAGAAAACAAGCAGGCATTCAACACTTAAACATTCATGTAGAGCCTTCTTTTGCACATATTAATGTCTAATGCTTAAACCTTCTAATGTTCTAAAGTTTCTATGAAATGAAAACAGTCCCGAGGCAAATAAAAAGGAAATTTCAGTATGATGTAGGTTTAAATATATCAAGTTTTAAATTCTTCAAAAAACATGTATCAAGTTTCAAAGATATGATGAAAAGAGACAGTATGATGTGATCCTTACAGATGCTTTGTCATATGTACTGAGCCCAACGCCAACAGCGATGACTGGTAGGCCCTGGAATAATTCATCCAAAAATGAAAGAAATTAGAAATTATGTACAGATAGAAGCATTTTGGATGATGTATAGACAGAACCTAACAAATATTTCACTAAAAAAAGTCCTATTTTATTTTATGACATTATTAGGAAACTTCATTCTGAGACAAAAAGGAAGTACATGTCACACGTGCGGCAACAAAAATACATAGATTGCAAAATTGGACACATCTCTTTTTAATGCATACTTCAACATAAAATTATTACCCTATAAGTTTTTTTTATTTTTAAACATAAACTTTATATCTGACTTGATGTAGAGTATGAAGAGTTACATATTTATATATACAATTATTATACACATAGAGAACAAATGAGAATTGTAGTCACTATTCCCCCCTCTGCTGGCGCACTCGAGCCGCCCATGACATATTCTCAGCAGCAACCTTGCTATCACTTCTTCTCTGCAGGCCAGAGAGTTGAGATTTCCAATCACCCTTTTGTTCACTCACCTGATCAGAATGATTATAGCATTTACGAGCATTGAAAGCAAGATGAATCCCTCTAGCCATATCTCTATCATACATAATC
>Ga0099826_10002930_pt1 | contig 11333 bp, 10 predicted proteins | sample Mtrugardesep15_FD_76830 | JGI IMG/M metagenome (GOLD analysis project Ga0099826, IMG submission 76830) | Root nodule microbial communities of legume samples collected from California, USA - M. trunc garden sep15 | ecosystem: Host-associated > Plants > Roots > Nodule | place: USA: California...
AAAATCGAAGATTATGTTTTTTTGTCAACCATAGTGAGTATCACAAACATCATACCAATATTTGTGAAATTTGGAAGAATGTTCAAGTTCTGAACATCAGAATATTGTTTATAGATGTTTGAGATTCGAATTCAATTTATGGAAATATTTGTCCATTATTAAATGAATAAAATCAACATGAATCATTAATATTTTTATGTTTCAACCATAAAATAGAGATTAGTGTAGTCATCATGTAAGAATTCGAAAGTGTAAACTTCAGGTAAAAATATGGCAAGAAAAAATTAAGGGAATTAATTAAATAGGAAAAATTAAGGGAATTAAATAGGATTTAGGAAATCACGGTTAGGTTTAGGAGGAGGAAAATTAGAAAATCACGGTTAGGTTTAGGAGGAGGGAAATTAATAAATCACGGTTAAATTTAAGAGGAGGGAAATCTGCCATGAATTTAAGGTTAAAAATAGGACAAGAGGATTAGGTTTAGAAATAAGAGATATCATGTACTAAATTGATTAACACAACACATTTGATAGCAAAAATGACTAACATAACAACATATTAAAGCAACAAAATGACTAACTTTAGACTAGAGACACTTGATGATATATTTTCCATTTGCAATTTCATTACATTAAAGACTAATGACATTGTGTCACACATGACTGTTTTTATATGTATTTATCTCTTAAAAAATTAGTGTAGTTTGATTAAAACATGGACACATTACAACACTATACTGAATATGCATATACAAATTACAACTTCTATCCATTTATGTAAGAGAACCTTCTAATCCATATCCATGCTTTGTATGTACAATCGAGTCTTAATGTTTTTGGCTCTCTCCAATATCATTTGGATAAAATCATATTCGTACCTGCAAAAATACTAGCCCTTTCAATTCATTCATACAAACACTATTCATTTTCTTTGTGGCATCAAACAAAATATAAACTTAAGTTTCCCTAGTTAATACAAATATACATTTGGACAAAGTCATATATTTCTTGTTTAACATTTCATAGAACTTCAAATCAAGGTAATATATTTAATGATACTATTCTAGAACTAGTAGACAAGACATTCATATTATGGAATTTGATAAAAAAACATTTTAAATCATACAACATACCCTGTAGTGTAACACAGTCCAGACAAGTTGGCAACTTGAAACAAAGCTGATCTCCATTTTTGTATCTTCTCATAATCATTTCCAAAATTATTTTCATGTTCAGTCATTGCTTTGCCATAACTATTCTTCTGATACCTTACATCTGATGGCTCCACTTTGTAAAAGATTGGCCAAACTAATTGATTCTTCATTTTCATACACTCAAGAATCTTAACAAGTTCATCGAGACACCATGATGAATATGCAAAGTTTTCGGATAAAACAATAATGGAAAGCCTTGATGCTTCAATTGCATTGAGGAGTGATAGTGAAATTTGGTCACCACCCTCCAATCCTCCTTCATCCATGAAGGTTTTAAATCCGACCTGGCACAAAGCACGATAGAGAGATCCTGTGAAGGAGTATCGAGTATCTTCCCCTCTAAAGCTGAGAAAAATGTTGTAGCGTGCCATTGAATGTCTCAAACTGTCTAATGATTCTTTCCACTCCTCAACAGGTTTACTTTTTAAGGAAGATCCCACTTCTTTAATTGTACCAGGTAACCCTTCACATTCATAAGCAACTTGATGTGCTACGTTTAATATTTCGGATGAGGACTCATCATCTATGCCTGAATGTTTTTTGAGCAAAGTCCAAGCTTCATCTTTGGATAACGGACCTAGTGGAATCTCTCTTTGACAATCCATCAAGGCACATTCTCTTTGGCGGCGTGTGGTCAGAAGTACCTTGCATCTATTACCATTACAAGGAATACCTATATCCTCTAGCTCAAGCTTTGAACGAACATCATTCAAGATCACGAGAATTCGATCCCTACTTTTTAATGCGGAGGATATTGTTCTTGCTCTTCCAGCTTCCGTATTTCTGTCAAATTTCAAGTTCAGTGATTCGGCAATTTTATCTTGAATAGTTCTAACATTTGGATTTTGAAACGCGTTGGCTAATAGAACTGCATCAAAAATCTTTAAATACTTGGCTTTCTCACCAACTGCTTTCACCAACTTTGTTTTACCAGATCCCTTCTTCCCATATAATCCAATTATATAGCAACTACCGTCTTGCAGTGCCTCCAAAAGTTGATCCGAAGCTACTTTAGTGGACTCAAAGCATATAAAATTTCCGAAAGAGAAGTACTCTAAACCAGGAATAGGGCTAGAAAATGGCTCAAACTCACAATTGGTATTTAGGGTCTTTATTTTCATTAGCATTTCATTGTACAACCTATATCTCCTTTCACTATCAATAGAAGTACACAAAATTTCCAAAATTTCCATTTCAATTTCCATTTTCTCCTCCTCTTCCATGACTTTATCAACATCATTTAGCCATTCCATAACAACATCATTGATTTTTTCTGTTTTATTTTTTTCTTCAACCTTTTTCAACACTAACTCATGATTTGAAATCAACTTCTCCTTCTCCTTGATCACATTTTCAATGATTTTACCAACTCGAAACAAATATATTCCTTCGCATATAAATGTCCCCGATAAGGCAGTAAGAGATGAGACAGAGCTTTGGTTTGCCATTTAAAGAAAGTAACTGGAAAATAATTGATTTAGCACTTAATCCAGATCACAGCTTAATGGTCTACTTTAATTCAGTAGATGAAAACAAGGTGATGAATTGATGTAACAGATAAAAACAAAATAAATTTAAAGATAAATGAAAGAAATTTTAACTCACTCCAAGATACTGCAGAGGCACAAACCACAAAGGGTGGAGCTCAGAATGCCAACTATCAATGTGATTGATTTTGCTTTGTAATGACTAATGTCAAACTTGTTAAGGAAAAAAAATATTCTTATAGATATATTTGTAGGAACAAGGCGCTGGAATCAAGCACGCGTTTTGGTTAATAGAAGGAAGAAAGATTAGTTTATAATAAATTATAATATAATTATATAAATTAAGTGATTATTTCATAGGAAGCATCATTTGTAAGGGTGAGTGCCATTGTAAACAACAAGAAGCTGACTCCAAATTCAAACTAACCAAAATTTAAAAAATTGAGATAAAATTAAGGATCAGTTGACATTTCATTTGTTCTCTCACATTACATCACATCAACTAGAATTGCATTTTTTATAATAATAATAACTAAACCAACCTTCCAAGTTAAGACGGTTTACATTTTTCCTAAGAAATTTCATAGACTGGCTCTTATGATAATCCACACACAATCTGCCAAATATGACAACATGGAGTGAGAGAATGAGTCACGCAGTCAACACATCAGAAGTCGTTCAATCAAGATTGGACCATCCAAATATAAAACTCATTAAAATCTTATTTGCAAAAATAAAATAAAAACCTGTAATTTTGTGAGCCGTCGAATCCAAATCGGACAGTTTGAGTCCCCTACAGCTGATTGTTCTGGGGAAAATCGAGGAGAGATTGTACAAGATATAGGGGAGTAGTACTGGGCCAGTTACTATCACAGACATTAGACAACTTTTAAACATAACAATAAGGAATATGTATGTATGCATAAACTTGAATGAAGGCATGGTTTTCATTTTCTTTCAGTTTATGTCAGAAATTACATATATAGGAATAGTTATAGACAGTTACAATATTATTATTATTATTATTTTGGAATAGAACAATAAATTTGTAATAGTGGAGAGAAATTTACAGTAAATCCAATGTTATCGATCTAGGACCGTATAAAATAGTTGTTTGTTTAAATTCCTATAGCGCCACGATAGCTGCTATTTGATAACATAGCGTTTCACAAAACAATAGCAATTTGTACAAATTCTGCTACACTATAGTGCCGCTATGACTGTTATTTATCAACACTGATTCAATCTGAATTACAAAGCCGAGAAAGAAAAGAAAAAAACCATGGAGAATCAACTGGCAAAGGAGTTCAAAAAAGCCAGCAAAATACATAGGGAACTTTCCATGCTTTTTATGAAAGACAGAAATAAATGCTTCTTCCCTGATCATTTGCCTTTACTGCTAAGCTTCCGGTTTCCGTTCTGTCAATCTTTGCCAGTATTTAAGTTTAATACAAATTTCTAGAAGCCTTTGTAGAATATCTGTAGAATATTACACTTATATTATATGATATCTCTAGAATATTTGTCAAGAATATGCTGTTAGTATTATATTAAGACATTAACGAACCTCCTTAATGATATTTTAGTTATGACTAATTCAGAGGGACTGTATGGATACATCAAATAAGGTCTGATCTTCATTTTCTTCATTTTGTGCCTGAAATTATATGGGAAAAGCACTAAATAATTTTAGCAGTGTGATAGAAAGTAGAACAATATATTTATACTTCAAACTTGATTAGTAAATGTAAAAAAATTGAAGACAAGTACCAATCGAGTTTGAGAAAGAAGGTAAGATTAACTCCATCAACCTTCTTCTTTGTCTCTCAGATTCTAAGTTTGTTTCCAACTTGATCACCTTATCTTGTATCTCAGGATCGTTAACACCGTTACTAGTAGCAGCAGCAAAAGTATTTGTTGAGCCTGATCCTAATCCCATTTCCCAAACATCCCCAGTTGATTGTAAATGTATAGAGGAAAATGGATTCCTTTCCTGTATAAATGAAAAATATTACTACCATTGACATAACACCTAAACTTCCATATAAATAAAAGTTGAGATTTACAACTACAAGAATGATTGGTTAAAAGTTGAACACATAAAATTACACAACTCAATGGTATTAGAGCTGATCTCATCCAATCTGGAACTCTCAACACCCCCCTCACGTCCAGGACCGGACATCCGTTGCGTGACTCGAGTAGCCCTGGCCCAACAGATATTAGATAGGCTCTGATACCATTTTAGAATTTGGGTTGGGGGATTCAACTTACATATTTTAAGGCCATATATCATTCGATGTGGGACTCTGAACATGTAGCTTCACAAGAGTTTAGTTAGTTAACTATACAAGCCATGTCCAACAATATAAATGCTTTGGTTTATCAAAATAAATACTAAGCATGCATTAAATATCAGAAAAAAATAAATTCTGTAACTTCATTATAAGATTATATATGGAATGTGATGTAAAATGACCTGATTTTCAGTCTGAAACCAGGCATAAGCATACTTGGGACAGTGCCTTGCTGTATATGGAATGAGAGAAAAGGCATTTCAAATTGTTGCACTGAAAGACATGAACTATGGACAGTAGAGGGAAGCACACTGATTTCGAAAAGGTAGATAAGTTTCCATCTTGATTTGAATGATCTGAACAAATGATGTTCTCCAATTTTTCACACTTGCTTACAACAAGTTCACTTAGCTCTGCTAGGCTTCCAACAATAGTAGGAGAGATGGTTTCCAAGTTTCTACATCCAACCAGCACCAAACTCTTAAGTTTCTGAAGGATGAGGATATCTTTTGGACCCTTCCAAATAAGCCTCAACTCAGGAAACTCCTTTAAACATAAATAAGATAAGCTTGAGTTGAAGGGCCATTGTTTTTCAGCTTGCAGTTGAAAAATACCTTCCAGTACCATAGAATTCTCAATGGTAAGACATTTCAAGGCTAGGACTGGTTCTCCACTATCAGGAAATACTACTCTCTCCTGTACTCAAAATCAGTAAATTTTATATCACAGTGTTTGTTGGTTAATATAGTGCACTTATAGGATGTAACAGACCATACTTAATCTAAAAAAGCAAAATATTTGGTTATGAACCTCCAGTTTTCTCACGACTCAATAATAACTTAATATATTATTCATAAGCCTATTCATAATGACTTAATGACTAAAAAGTTTTCTTCTGTATAACTAAAAATATTTGAAACCTTACCTCTGTAGCCATGCCACCTTTCTGCAGATATGAACTGATCAGAGTCTTGTACATTACATTGGTTGACAAGCGAGGACATTCTCTGAATTCTATCTCTTTCAAATTTGGTGAGTTTGGATGACAATATGAGGGGGAAATGTCAATCAAATTCGACAATGATACAAGTGAGATTTTTCGTAAAGCAAGGAGGTTGATGTTGGTCTTAGCTTCACTCCTGCTACTATTCTTGTAATCATTGTGTGTACCAAATACATAATTTAAACCAAAGTTGTACCATATAACTATCTTCTCTAATCACTCTAGACTTTGAGCGAAAGTGATTGGAAAGATCGATTCTAAACCTTGACATCCATGCACATGAAGAATCCTTAGATTTGGGAACACTTTCAAGGCATGATTTGGATAATCAGCATTCTCAACTTCCACATACTCTTCTGCTATGATATGCTTCAACTTGCTGCAATCAAATAATTTTAATTCCTCTAGGACCACTAAGCTTCGAGCAATGGTGGGTGTGAAAAGTGATGATGTTAGCATTGGACACCACTGTAGTCTGAGAATCTTAAGATTACACATATTTGATTTCCTTGGAAAAGATATGCTACTCAGTTGTGTACAATACTCTATCTGCATGTCTTCTAATTTTTCAAGAGAGCATTGAGAAGTTGATTCAATGAAAACTTGTTTAAGACCTTTCATGCATATCAACTTCAAGGTAACCAACTCAAAGAATGCTGGAGAATTGGTATTTGTAGTATCAAGGAGGCATTCTATCTCTGAACAAGACTCAAGTATTAGCCCGATCAGCTCGGTCATTCCTCCTTGGTCCATGTGCGGGACGATGTTTTTGCATCCTCCTCGAAGATGCCCCAAGTAAAGGTGTCCCGATCTCAGAAACAAATCTTTGATTGAAGATGAATCATGAATAAGAGCAGAGGCATCAAACTTGTCTATGCATAATGCTCTTGATGGCACATGGTCCTCTAGATAAGCATTTATGAGAAATCTACAGTTTTCTCTGAACTTGTCACATACAATTACATACCTATGAAACATTGGTAAAGAGCTAATTTGTGAAGAATCATCTTCAACTCTCCATATATACAATTCCTCTAGCTGTGTACACTTCCTTATCACTTCATAAGGGTTGTTCTTCTTGATGCGACAAATGTATATATCCAGTAGTCTTAGTTTCTTCAAAGTTGCGATTCCTTGTGGCAGTTCATCGAAAGTTGAACTGCACAGATCGAGAATCTCGAGTCTTGTTAAGCTTGCCAGTATAGAGATATCGCCTAATTCATATCCTCTTAGACAAAGAGCTCGTAGCATAGTTAATCTCTCTATCGATTGTGGCATGGCTAAGATAGACAATGATGAACTCAAGTAGCGCAGGGTGTACAAATTGCGCCATGTGTAGTAAAATTTTGTAATCCCCAAGACTTCCAGCATTTGCATCTTTCCAAAATATGCATTTGGTAATTGTAAAGACGATTCGTCCGTGGAATGAAGTAGAAGAGTCTTGAGTTTCGGACAGTGCAACTGATCAATAGGAGGAAGATTCTCCATGCCCCATAAGGATATTGCAGTCAACTCTTACATTTTCTTCCACTTCTGCCAATGTTTTGGTAGGTACCTTAATTGCTTTACCTTCTTTGGAAGCAATCCATAAGGCTGTATCACGAACCAAGTCATGCATTTTCACAAATTCTTTTTTGCCACATTGTTGCAACAAAATTTGAATCTATGAGAATGAGCATGGTCACTTGTATCTCTCTCCTCACTTTCTTCATTGTGCCAATAGTCCCAGCAGCTGGTCCAAGTCCCTTAATGTACCTAACCAAATCTTCCACATTGATCTCCCAGCCTTCAGGAAACATTTAGCATAATAAGAAGAGATTTTTAGACACTTGCTTTGTCAAATTGTCATAGCTTAACTTGATACATGCATAACAACTACTCAGTACTTCTTCAACGTCTATTGTCTGTGTTTCCTCTAGTCTAATTAATGCTAACTCCCACTTTTCAACTCTCTTTCCTCTTAACATACTTGCCATAGTCACAATTGCAATTGGGAGTCCTTTGCATTTTTTAGCAATTTTTCTCTGCACATTCTTCAACTTCAAGGCATATGGCGAGTCATCAATGATATCTGCACACCTTTTAAACAAAGTCCAAGCTTCATCCTCATCCAAGAGAGACAACGCAACTGTAATTTGACAGTTCATACACACGCATACATCTCGACTGCGAGTTGTTAACAAGACAGTGCAACAGGGTGGAATCCCTATTGCTTCAAATTCAAGATTCTCCCACACATCATCTAAGATCACAAGAGTCCTCTCATTTTGTAAACTTGTTGAAAGTCTTTGTGCTCTACCAATTGGTGACTCTTCCCTCAATATCAAATCCAAACTGTCTGCAATTTGACCTTGGATATATGTCACTTCTGGATTGTGAGAGACAACGACCATAACAACTTAGTCAAAAAGTTGCAACTCCTCAGCTTTCTTGCCAACCTCTTTCACCAAAGTGGTTTTACCAGATCCTCCCATTCCATGAAATCCAATCATGTGATATTTTTTTCCATCTTTCAATGCCTCCATGAGTTTATTATAAGCATGCTCAGTGGACTTGGAATACACAAAGTTTTTGGATGAAAAGATTTCATGCCAGGAAGTTCAGTGCGTCTAGAAAATGGCTCAAAGTTGCAGCTATTTAGATTCATCATTTTCTCTGTCGCATTTTCTACTTCTTTTGCTAGAAAGTATTGCAAAGGTACATGGTAACACCCCTTGTTTTCTTTAGTTTTATCTTCCAACTTTTCTACATCTTTTAAGACATTTTTCACATCATTCATCCACCTCTCTACGGATTCCTCAATTATTTCGGTTTTCCTTCTGGATTCTTTCATGCATTCATTCACACTCTTTTGGGTTAAAGGCTTGACCAAATATTTTGAGCATGGTGTAGTAAAGGCTTGACCAAATATTTTGAAACCTTGGCTGCAACGGAGAGAGCAATGTCTGCCATATTTGAAGGGCAAAGCTATTGCAACCTATGTAAAAGCAAGTCATGGTAATTAGTTGAATAGAATGCATGCATATATTGGTTAACTGGTAGCAGTAATCTATGTTGCAACACAAAGAAGTGTTGCCATAGGAAAACACAACTTCTGATTATATTTATATATATCATGGTTCACTTGTAGTATACTAACAACAACAACAACAACAACAACAAGCCTTATCCCACTAAGAGTCGACTATATGGATCAAATTACACTTTAATGTTGAGAAAAGTTAGTTAGAGTTTGTTTGGGTTGAGGACCGCTTCTACCTATAAACTCATGTTTACGGTTTATCTCATCCAATGTGGAACTCTCAACACCCCCCTCATGTCGAGAACTGAACATCTGAACCGTGATCCAATAACAGTGATCTGATAGCAGGTGGCCCAGTGAATCAAAGATAGGCTCTGATATCATCTTGGAATTTAGGTTAGGGCTAACTCAACCTTAGAAAACCAATTCAACAATGGATCTTGTCTTATCTCATTCAATGTGGAAGGCTCAACACCCCCCTAATGCCCAGAATGGCTGGCTGCCTGGCTCTAATACCATCTTACCACAATGGATCTTGGCTTATCTCATCCAACATGGAACTCTCAACACCCCTGCATGCCTAGAATGACTATGGAGCGTGACTCGAGTGACCTAATTGTGTTGACCTCATAGAAGGTGGCCTAATGAATCTGACTCCAATACCATCTTAGAATCTGGTCTGGCTCTAACTCAACCTTACAACACTCTCTAAGATGAGGACTACCTCTACTTATAAACTATGTTCAAGTTTTATCTCATTCACCGCAGAACTCTCAACAATAATTCTTAAGAGGTTTTCTCTTTACCAAGTTTTCAAACTTATTTTTACGATGAGATGAATATGCATCTTTTTGCCTAAGATTTATAAGTCTCTGTCTATCTCTAGCAAACATAGAATTTGGATTGTTTTTCTCTCTCAAAATTTGGTAATTAATTAAGGGAAATGTTAACAAGTGCCCTTGGTGCACTTGTTAACAAGATTAAAATAGAAACTTTACATCAAGAATTATGTAATCAAGACATTGAAACATTAAAAAACAACTTAATCTATATAAAATTTATCAATTGTTTCTATTTTTGAATCTTTAATGAGTGTCATAAGGCCACTCTTTAACATAACCCATTAATTAACACACCATTTATATTTTTAATTTATTACTTTGAATTCTAACGCACAAAGAATGAAACACTAATTACATGTTTTAAAGAGAATGCCGAAATACATTACAAGGGAGTAGAGTTGTACATAAATACGTACCAAGAGTTATCCAATTTGGACAAAATAGTAGATTGAACCAATCACAATTCACAAGTCACGTAGCTATATATATGTTCGATTTCAATGTGGATGATGCAATGCAACAGTTATAGTTTAGATCGATGTTGGTAGACTTCAAAGTAGTTTAAAATAATTAACATGGAAAAGAGGAAAAGATGAGGGAGGACTAATAAACTGATGAAACAATAAATAGTTCCTTCTAGATGGGGTATCAATTGTTAATTTTGTTTGTAAGGTTGAATTCCTTACTTCTTTAGATGGGGTATCGGGGTATCAATTATTAACTTGGTTTCTAAGCAATTCCTTTACCGTTTTATTTTATCATCCTTTGGTTAAATTATGTAGAGAAAAAAAAATCAAAATATACTATACGTTATATAAAAGTCTCATTAACAAATAAGTAAGAAGATTCTTAATTTTTTTTAATTAAAAAGATTAAGAAAATCCATGATTCTTTTTTAAGAATCTTTGTACCAAAAAAAGAATACTAAGATTCATAACAAAGATTAGCAAGGAGACAACGTTCACGGTTAATCCTAATGATTTTTATCTTTTTTTTTTTTAAAGAAATCCTAATGATTTTTATCATCTGCCCCTTTGTATTTCCCATTTTATTTTAAATGAAATGAATGGAACTTTTATTCTAATAAAATGACCTAATCACCTACCTTTAGTAAATCAAGAAGAAAAAAATGGTGACAACTAGGACTTCGTAAGGATACGTGTTTGTATCACCTTGTTTTTATAATAACTTTATTTCCATCACTTTAATTAAAAATATATATATCAAGTTGACAGAAAGTGAATGAAAAAATAAGATTGATGAATTCGACTTTGCTTCATTTATTATCTATTTATAAAAAAAAGGAGAATATACATGTGACCCAAGAAAGAAATATACTCCCTCCGTCCCTTAATATAACCACCTATTGCTTTTTTCACATTTCTTAAGAAATGTTGTTGGTGTAGTTAATGTGTCTGTTTTATAGTATAATTTTACAAAATTACCCTCATTAAAGAGATAAAGTGAAA